>Ga0208434_1000028_pt1 | contig 72729 bp, 67 predicted proteins | sample 13_taG_FD_184086 | JGI IMG/M metagenome (GOLD analysis project Ga0208434, IMG submission 184086) | Marine viral communities from the Subarctic Pacific Ocean - 13_ETSP_OMZ_AT15268 metaG (SPAdes) (version 2) | ecosystem: Environmental > Aquatic > Marine > Oceanic | place: Pacific Ocean | collected... | reverse complement strand
CTCACTAGGACTATAGCTGTGTATTGTTTGGAATTCAATTATCATACTATTACTAATGAAGTAGCCATTGATGCTCTTGTGTATGCACTGTCAATAGAACTGTTGATCACAAACGGCATAGATGCTACACAACCACAAGCCAATCGATTAGTCTTTGACACAGACGCACACTGTACTTTTGCGCAGTTAGCACTGTCAGATGACTCTACATACACCATAACTAGACTATAGCTGTGTACGGGCTTGTATGAGCTTGCTAGAGGTGCTTTAGTAAACACTTAGTTCTGTGCGAAAAGCGTTTACCGCTTCGCGGCTTCTTAGCTAAATCTGCGTTAACCGCTGTGCGGCTTTTTGGGCGCAAACGCTCCGCGCTCTTGGGCTGAGTCGCTAAATACACATATGAGCAAACAAACATTCAACAGCACCAGAAGTGTAGCACGAACAAACGGCAACTACAAAGTCAACATATCATTTGATGAGAATTCACGTGGCACTGTTGAGATTGCACAGGATCACGACACTACTGAGTGGTCACGCAAATCAATTATTCAAAACACTGTGGTTAACCTAAGACAAAACGACTCAAAGTAAGCGTTTGCTTTAGTCGTCGTCTAGGTTATTGAGAAAGTCTCTCAACTTGGTTGAATCAGTTTGCGCTCTAATCTTACCACTTGTGGCTGTAGCACCTTCTTGTGGATCTGCTGTGACTGCCGCTCCTGGCTGTACACTATTGCGTTTGATTGAATCAAGCACACTAGCACCTGCACTGGTATTTGGTGCTGAACCGTAATTGTCATCATCGTCTTCATCCAAGTCTACAATACGCAGAGTGTCTAGGTCAAAGCCTAGATCAATCTTTTGACCTACACCACTTGAGTTACGTGTCTTCATCAACTGTAGCTGATAGCGTCCACGTTCACGCATTGCTCTGCTTGTAAAGATACCAAACACGTTATCCGCAGTCTGGATCTTACTAAGTCCACCTGATATGTGCGAGTGATCAAATTCAATCTCTTCCACAGCACCACGATTCAACTGTGCCGCTGTGACAAACACTGTGTTCAATTCCATTGCTAGGTTACGTAGCTCTTCTGATACGTACTTGTCTTTGATAAACAAGTTCTCTGCACTAACCTTTGTGCTGGCTGGCATCAACAAGTCCAAGTAGTCAATCAGTAGTACGTCTACCTTCTTGCCTGTTTTAATTTCATATTCTTTAATGTATGAACGTACATCATTTGCTGTCTTGCCACTGGGCATATACTTGACTTGGAATGCACCATTCTTCTTGCCGATCATCTTAACTTTCATCTCAACATCGTCAATGCTCTTAAACACATCACGACTCGGAATGCCAGTAGTCATACTATCAAGTCTCATACTAACTAGACTCTCTGCAAGCTCTAGTGTCAAGTAGATCACGTTCAACCCTTTCTCAGCCATATTAACGCCAATGTTAGCAAGGAACAAACTCTTACCTGCACCCGAACCACCTGCAAAGATATTCAGCTCGCCTCTGTTGAAGCCACCAAACAATTTCTTGTCCATAGCTGGCCAGCCTGTGCTTACCTGTCCGTTTGTACTCTTGATGCCTTCTAGTCTAGCTCTTGGATCAGCATAGTAGTCTGTACCCAAGTCTTTTTGTAGTCCTATCTGTACAGCTTTCTTGACCAAGTCTTCACACTGTCCATAGTCACCATTTTCTAACAGGTCAGCACTCTTAAGGATTGCCGCTTCTAGTGCTTTGTGTTTACTAAATGTTTCAAACTCTGCTAGTAGCCAATCATAGTGATTCTCTTGTAGTTCACCTACATCTTTTAAATTAATGTCTGTTGCCGCATTGATCATATCAAGTGTAGGCAATGCATTGTGTTCCATAACATAGTTGTTGAGAAACTCTGCTGGCGCCTTTAGTCTTCTATCAAAACTATCCGGATCAAATACAGCCTGACAGCGTACAAAGCTCTCAGCATCAGACAGCATCATTTCTAAATATACTTTTTGTATATCATATCCATAGTCTGTGTTTTGTCTAGTTGTCATCAAATACCCTTGGTTCTAGTTCTTCTATTGTAATTATGCTCGGCGAAAACCCAAGTGGCTCGGGTTCGATTTGTTTTTTAGTTACTGCTAAGTATAACACAGTTATTACAAAAAGTAAAGTAATCAGTCGAACCATTTCTTCGCTCTCAGTCTAATTTTTAATGCACTGTCTTCGGCACTGCTTGCTATAGTATGTAATGCATATAACCTACCGTGTTTTTCTACTACATCACCTATGTCATTTAGTCCAGTAGGCCAATCAGGCATACTCACACTCCAACCTAGATCAATTGCTTCTTCTACTAGTTTACTTCCTGCCTTGTCACGATCAGGAACAACAATGATTTGCTTCTGTAGTCTATTGAGCAGCATTGCTTGCTGACTAGATATTTCACTACCACCTAGCGCACAACCTTCTATGTGTATAGCATCGACTTGTCCTTCACAGAGTATCGCAAATACTTTTTTATAAGACTGCTCGTCTAGTCCGTACACAAACCCAGGTTGCACTTCGGTCAAGTACTTGGGCTTCTTGTCTGGGTTCACGCTACGTCCAGTCCATCCTACTACCCTACCTTCAAAGTAGAAGGGTATGATCAATCTATCACGATACCCTAAGCTGGGGCTCCAGTAATAGTCTGTATCATCAACGTTTAAATTACGTGCAGCCATATACTCAAGTACTGCCATACTATACTTGTTAAAGTCTGTTATGTCTGTAATTTTAATAGCATCGTCTGGCAACGGGACAGTATTGAAAGTTGGTAGTTGGGCTATTTGTGTTTTAGCTTCAACTCCTTCATTTTCTCTCATAACCTCTAGTGCTACCTTATTGATTACATCGTCAGGTGCTCCCATCCATTGTAGGAGTTTACGCAGTTTATGTGAGAAGTTCCTGCCCGGTTGCCAGGATGCCTTGAAGCCGCAGTTAAAACAATGATAACTTACGCCTCCATCTGGGTTACTTATAAGGCCACCACGGCCGCGAGTGTCTGCTGCGTGTCCATTATGGTGACAACACGTAGCATTAAAGGATAACCAGCCACTAGGCGTTTGTTTGCGCTTAGGCGGCAAGTATGTCAGAACTGTTTCGCTTACTACACTCATACTATTATTATAGCGTCAGTGTAGGGTTATGTCAATGATTTTCGGCCCGAGTATTTGTTCAAACTAGTATCTTGAAACTTTTCTTTACCAACATAATGCTTAAAGAATGATTCTATATTTTTAAATGGTGTACGTTCTAAACAGCAATTGTTTGATTGCTCGATAAATTTTCCTAGCCAAAAACCGTCCCACGGCTTTGAAAGTTCAAGCACTTGCTGATTAAGATAACCGTTCTCGTAATGTTGTATTACTAAATCTATTTCTGGGTGTTGCTTGTTAAAAATTACAAATCCAGATTCTACGTGAAGACTACCTTTCATTCGTTGAGGATAACACATTAATAATTTATCTTCACATAATGAACTTATTAAACTAGAAGGTATCTTTGATAGAGTTTCAACATCAGCATCGATCCATACAATATATTTTGTATCTATATTTTTAAGAGCATACCATATAGCAAACCCTTTATAACTCCAACGCAGTGCTTTACGTAATCTATTCTGCTCTTTTGTATCTAAAGATGGAAATAGATTTAATATATTATTTTTAAATGTTAGCTGCTCAGGAATATGTTTATAGTAATCATATACAGTATGTCCGTAGAACTGATCACTACTAAAATCTTCTGCAAATATATACAAAGGATAACGACAATAGCGTTTAAATGTATCTACAAATCTTTTTCCGTAAAGATTAATATGATCTTGAGCAAACGTAGTTATTACTACGACATCTTGCATTAGTTCCTCACTAGTATTTTGGAAATTTTGTCTGCTGGATCTGCTGTTGCTTTAACACGTAAATGATTGAATACACCGTTAAAGTTTACAGGTGTAGGTTCTGTTTCTGTTCCGTCAAACGTTACAGTTTCAATATCAGCCCAACTTGTTGATCCAGTTACTTGGTTTTCTAGTGTGCCCTGTACTACTACATCGCCTATATAACTGTCTGTATAAAAAGCCGCAGTGTGTAGAGCTTCATTGCCGTTAATACTCGGCTGTGCGTCGATAGACTCAGATAACCAAGCATCATTATCGGATACAAATGTGCCAATTGAATAACTTGAACTAGGACCAGGAAATGCATTACCGCTGACTTTAATAATGCCAGGTGCTTCAAACCATTCGTTAGCATAAGTTTGTACTTTAGTATCGTCATAGTCAACTAGATATACATTGTATGATAGAAACTGATCTTTTATATTCAATAAATCATTTTCAGTTATAGTAACTTTAAATAAACCTTTTTTAGTATATGCAGTACTATCACCTTCTTGTAGGTTTACACCATCGTGTTCGATAACCATTTGATTGTTTTCATCGAACGCTACAAACTTAGGTGTGTATCTATCTACATCTAATGGTTTTTGATCTGCGTTTAATAATCTAAATTCAAGGACATTATCTATTCCTTTATATACGTTTAACTGTCTGCTATACACTGGTTTATACTCCGTAACGAATCCTGCTTCATTTGCTAGGATGTTAATTCTGTTTGATACTAAATATCGTAAAGTTTGCATAATAGTATTTATCGGATAACAATGTTACTAAAAGATATCGAAGAAAATTTTCCATTCATTAGCGTAGTTCATTACGGTGGCGCCGAGTACGTCGGCATCGTTATAAATCAAGATCAGTATGTTACAAGTATGTACGTATACACTGATTTAAAAAGTGAAAAAGAAAAGAAGATGTTACTTGACTTAGGTGATGTATGGTGGTGGGAATCAAATCGAATGATACCTATCAACATCTTTTTAAGAACAGAAATGGATCAATTTCGTTATGCTATTCAAACAATGAACAGCAAAGATGTAAAAGTTACAATTGGTCCGTGTGTTAATCTAAACAACTTAGCAATTAAACGAGTAAAGCGTAAGTCAGTGCAACTAGTTAAGAAACCTAAGAGTTAATTTGTTCGCATAACAAATTCATATGGACTATGACACTTGTAGCATACGCATATGCGTGTGCTTTCTTAAAGAAGTATGCTCCGTCTGTCGGCTTTGTCCATACTTCGTTCATTATCGTTTCCCAATTTTCTTTTGCTAAGTGTCGCTTTGCTGGTCTGATAATTGCCAGTGTAGCCGCCAATTGTTGTACCGAAGTAGGCTTCAATTGCTGTAATAGTTCGTCGTGACCGCTTAGATGAAATACTTGATCTGAGAAGTCTTTGTGTTCCAGTAGTTGCCATATTGGCTCCTTTTCCATAAGTTCTTGTAAATGTGCCTCGTCTTTAACATCTTTATATATAGACACATTTAAAAAATCTAGTTTAAAGTAACCTCTGTCTTCTGCTGTCTTGTGTTCAATTGTACTCAAGTTGTCTACAGGGTTATGGGGAATCTCTGTAGCATAAACACCAGTGTTGTGCTTCTTGCCGGTGTTTAATTTTGCCACACGATGTTCAAGTTGAGATAAAATAACATCTCTGTCTGCAAAGTCTATATCAATATCAGGCATTGTTCTTTCCTATTTTTTCCCAATACACATCATACAATCCACTCGGGTGCCTTGACCCAAAAGGTAAACCCATATACTCATCGCCTGTTTCCATATCTACTAATTTATATTTTGTAGGACACTTGGTATATACTAATAGGTTATCAGCGTTCTCTTCATCCTGTACTTCACTACCGTTTAATAATTTCCTCATAGTTTGCTTTCTTGTGTATTATCTTTTGTTAAGGTTACATTAAACGAAATACTAATTCTATTATCCTTAGTATCATTTGATCTAACTCCGTGAAATAGCCAACTAGGAAATAAAAGAAACAAACCTTCTTTCGGTGGGTACTCTACATAATCATCTGGTGCTAGAAAATGTGAATTCATTAATGATACGATAGGATTTAAAAAATATATGTTCCCGTCTTTTTCGTTTGTCTTAAAATAATAAACACCGGAAATATGTGTAGTACCGTGATTATGTACAACTGTATGTTCTTTTGGTGCAGTGTTAGCTATCCAACAATCTTCTATAATAATATTATACTTTGTATTACTAAAACCCTTTGTATAGTTAATTACTTGTGTTTCTATTTCGTTCTTAAGTTGCGTTAAATTAAATTTAGTTATAATATTTTGATCAAAGTTAGGGCTACTTAACGAATGATTTTGCCCTCCCCAATCTGGATGTTTTTTAAAATCAATCTGTGAAGTACACGACGATATCTCTTTTTGTAAATTTTTAAAGTTAGTTGCGCTACCGATATGTATCGGTGTTTTAAACCATTCTTCTATCATAGTTTACTTTCCTGTGCAATCTCTTTTACTAGTTGCACATCATTTGGCAAACGTTTAAAACGCATTGCCCAGTGTTGAGGGTTAATAACGTGGAATACCATTTCAAGTTGTTCGTTGTTGAATTTACCTAGCATAGCTTTGCCAGACTTACAGTTTAGTAATAGCCAAGGACTAATCTTACCATCTTTAATATCCCATACTGCTCTGTTCAAACTAATATGGTTAAAGTAATGATCCCACGGAGCAGGATCATTATCAGCAGCCCATTCTAGCATTGTTTGTATACTACGCTCAAGTGCTGTAGTTACATCTTCTTTTAGAATAAACTCTAATGCGTATTTTTCATACAGCTCATCTCTAGCCCAGTGATCTAATTTAACTCCACTAGTAACTACGTAGTCAATATATTTTTCAGGATATAAAGGCCGTACATTGCTAATAAAACTGCCAAATTTAACAAAAGCATTATAATAGGGTGACCCGACAAAATCTTCATACGTTTTTTCTTTTTTGTTACCTGCTGAGAGTTTATAGAATCTTTGAAATGCATATAGTCCATACCTTACTCTTTTTTCGTCTTTTTGTAGCCATCTTCTTTTCTTTTCGCACATATGCGCCGCAAGAGTTTTCTCCCGCATATATCCATTACCACAATACTCACACTTGTATGGTTTCTCAGAGTTTGATATCAATATCATACTCCTTTGCAAGTTCTTTGAGTTCTTTCTTTGTAGATAATCCAGCAAGTAATTCTACCTCGTCTTGTTTCATATTAGGATGTATTTTTTGTAAAAGTTTTATAGCATTGTTGTTGCCTTTTTTCTTTTTAAATCCAATCCATTGATGTTTTCTAATCGCAGCAGATGCATTATGTGTTGAGCATAGCAACTGCCATTGTAATTGAGGATGTCTTGTACCTAACACATTCCAGTTCTTGTTATAGTATTCGTTAGTAAGTACAATAGCAAGTTCTTGTGCATCTCTTGATCCTTGTACACTACTTGCGTATCTGTTAAGCAACCAAAAGTTAACACACTTCTTTTGTTCGTCAGTTAATTCTTTCCAAACAGATTTAGCGTTGCTGTCAATACACGCTAGTACATCTTTTACTGGAAATTCTTGGTATGCCATTCGTCTACATCCTCTGGTGAATTTATCTCTACTCCATTATATTGTACACTCGAACAACCTATTTGCCAACCATTTTTGAGCCATCTAAGTTGTTCTAATTTTTCCGTTTCTTCTTCTACAGTTACTTTAAGAGTTTTGTACATTTCTAAAGAATTACGTTTATATCCGTATACACCTAAATGCCAATCTCCGTACCCGGTCATACCTCTACCAAACCATAGAGCTTGATCGCCGGCACGTACCATCTTTACTGTATTAGGGTCTGCCTGTTTTTCTTTAGGCATATGCGTAAACAATGTACTGACAGGATAGTATTTTAGCCATCCAGTAGCCGTTAGAATCATCTCATCTGTTACGTCCGGCATATCGCCTTGTACATTTATAAACTGTTCGTACTCATCTAATATGTTAAACTTAGCAACAGCGCCTGCACATCGTTCGGTTCCGTTTTCGTATTCGCTGTGATCTAATAGACAATCTGCACCTATTACATTGTATATGTTTTGATCATCAGTAAGCACATATGTTGGCTTCTTAGACGCAACACAAGCGTCATACACACGTTTTATCATAGGAACACCGTTCAGCATAGCTAGAGGCTTTCCAGGGTAGCGTGTACTACCATATCTAGCGGGTATGAGTATTGCAGTTTTCATTTAGCACTCCTGATATCTAAAACCTGTATAGTTTCTATCAAGAGGAACTTTTTCTTTAGGTGTATACGAATATGCTATAATATCTTCTACTACTTGTTCAAAATCCTCTAAACGTAGCATATTAGGTCCGTCACTGGGTGCTACATCAGGATCTGGATGGACTTCCAAGAAAAAGTCCCGTACCCCAAGAGCAGACCCGCTACGAGCCAACCCAGGCACGTAATCACGATTGCCGCCTGAACTATCCCCTTGTCCGCCGGGTTTTTGTGCAGAGTGCGTACAATCGAAAACAATAGGATGTTCATAATTGTCGAGCATATACATAATACCAGTATAATCAACGACAAGAGTGTTATAGCCAAAACTTGTTCCTCTCTCTGTTATCCAGACGTCTTTTGCGCCTTCACATTTACTTAGCACCCCTTTCATATCCCAAGGCGCCATAAACTGGCCTTTCTTAATATTAACAATTTTATCTGTACGACACGCTTCCTGTATAAGGTCAGTTTGTCTACATAAGAATGCAGGTATCTGATAGACATCAACTGCATTTTTAAATTGTGCTTCTATATATTTTATTTGTTCTACAGAATGTACATCAGTTAATGTCTTTACACCATACTGTACTTTAAGAGCAAGAAAGTCTGTCAGAGTTGCTTCTAGTCCAACACCACGCTTACCCTGCATACTACTACGATTTGCTTTATCAAAACTTGCTTTAAATATATATTCAATACCGTACTTGTCGCATACACGTTTACATTCTTTAGCAATCTCTGCACTGTGTGCTAATGATTCGTGTTGGCAAGGGCCTGCTATAATTCTCATTGTTTTCTTCCTCCGTCAAATACGCAAATAAATTTTAATCCAAAGTCTGTATTATTATGTACTTTGTGGAATACGTTGTCTTCAATTAGTACAGTGTCGCCTGCTGTAACATCGAATATTTTATGATCAAGTTCCATTTGTCCACTACCTTTAACAAACATATACACTTCTTCTTGTCCAGCGTGTCTATGTCCTGTTGTACTTTTATGAGCTGATAACATTGTACTGCTTACAACTAAATTTTTTAACATAGTATTATCTTTAACAATATAACGATTGTCATTTTTAACTACATCGCCTCCTATATCCCATTCACTGTATTTCATTTGTGTTCCTTAATTGTATAATAAGTTGTTACTAAGGTATCTAATAGTTTTTTTAGTGTTGGATATTCTTCTGACAACTCACATAATTCTTGCCACTCGGCATAACTTATTAAGTCTCCTTGAGCTCTAGCAACTCCTGCCGGGTCTCCGCCTATAATCCAGCGAGGTATCTCGGGCCTGTTTTGATAACGAGCGTAGACAACACCATCGTTACGCTCGTATATCAATGCTTCATTTGGTTTTAGTTTTGCCAATTGCTGTTCCACTTGTTCTACGTACAATATCGTTGTGATTAAACTCTGCCCAATATAGCTCAAATGCTACACCGTCTTCGATACCTTCAAACTGGTGGATCTTGCCTGGCTTTACTTGTGTAAAGTCTCCTGCTTCAAGAATAGTTTCATCAACTAGTCCTTGGTCGTCTTGCCAAACACGCACAAGCATCTTTCCTGACTCTACATAAAAGCCGTTCCATTTAAATTGATGTTCGTGTTCGCTACATTTGTAGCCGCCTTTATATTCAATACGGTGAAACTCTAATACTCCGTTAGCGTGGATCAATTCCGTTTGACCCCAAATTTTACCTGCTTTCATTGTCATTCTCCATTTCCTTATAATAAGTTTGTATAATCTATTACTTCGCTTTGTCTACTTATATCCTTAATAAAGTAAGCACAGACCGACTTTGGATCTTTAGTAAGGGGAACACCAAGTAGCTGTCCGTTTTTAACTTTAGGAAAATACCATTTTACATCTGAATAAAAATTAGTTATCTTAATGTCTCCAAAGTCAAACTTATAACTCGATAAAGGATTGAATAAAAATGCTTCAAAGCCCCTATCGTTAATTGATGTTAAAGGTAGTACTTCTAAGTCGTTGCCACTTGTACTGTCTCCAACAGCTATGTGCCAATCAACTGGCATTGTAATTTCGTGACCATTAATTTCTAATACCATTGCTGGCGCACTAAATGATTCTAAAAAGATCATTGGTACAAAAAAGAAGTCAGGATTTTTAGGATCACTATTGTCTAATACCGCAAATCGAACTTCTTCTTCAAGTTCTTCTGGTATTTGTTTTAATGGAAACGTTTCGTTTTCTAATGTTAGTATTTGCATATATTTTAGTTCCAATCTACTTTTTCTATAGTGAAAGGATACTGTGCTTCCTTATAGAATTTTTTACGTTGTGTTAAATGTCTCTTTGCAAATTTGCACGATGATGTGATATCCCAAATTTGTACAAAGTCTTTGTCTTTTGCCTTACGAACGCCTCTACCAATACTTTGAATTACCCTGACAAAACTTTTGCCAGGCTCAAGCAGAACAAGATTAAAAATACGCGGTATATTAATACCAACAGCCGCGACTCCGTATGTTGCGATAACCACGTGGTTAGTTCCTTCATTAATTTCATCATATGCTTCCTTGCGATCTTTTAATTTTACATCGCCCTTTACAAACACACTACCTGGTATTAGTTCTTGAAGTATTTCCCCAGCACTAATTCTATCTACAAGTATAAGTGTGTTTCCTGATTCTTTTACTGTGCTTAATAATTTGCCTATGTATTCTAATCTTGCCTGATTTGTTGTTAAATATTTTAATTCTGATTGATAATCTGAATGTGATTGTGTATCTAATAATTGTACTACGTTAACGTGACATTGTGATAGTACACCCTTGTCTTGTAATTCTTTAGCACTAATTTGACCAATTACAGGACCAAGACTAGCGTGAATACTTTCAAACTCAAACTTCTCTCTTGGCACAGTGCCTGTTAGTCCCCAACGTATCGGAGCGTTCTTTAAATTACGTGTAAGTAAATTCTTTAGTACTTCTGCTTTAGCCTGGTGTACTTCGTCGACAATAATAGTGCTTACACCATCTAAGAACTCAGCTAATGATAATACTGCTGTTCCGTCCTTGTGCTTCTTGTCGAGTATATTCAAACTCTGCCAAGTGCAAATAGTGTGAGTCTTACCTAACTCTTTTCTGTCGCCGAAGTACACCCCAGCATCGAGCCCGCAGTTAATATAGTCTTCCTCTGTTTGTGTAACAAGACTCTTGTTAGGCACGATAATAAGACTACGTCCATACGGCTCAGTTATATGTGAAAGTGTTGCTGTAGTAATTGTTTTACCTGCACCAGTAGCAATCTGTTGCAAGCTCTGTGGATGTTTTAAAAAGTTGTTAATTGACTCTACTTGATAGTCACGCAGAATAATTTCTTCACCTTCTGCAGGATGTCCTTTTGGCCAACGTACATTTTGATCAGCCCAATAACGTTCTGTTACTGGTTGGAAGTCAAATTGTATAGGATGTCTATTGTCTTCAATGTCTATTATTTGTACATTATTTTTTTGCAAAACTTCACTAACAACATCAAGATGATTAACATAGCCAGTACCGCCAATACCAAAGAAAGCAACTTTGCCGTCCCATCGACCAAGTTTATATTGTGGCATATACTTTGCGTATGGCACTTCAAACTTAAGAGCATTCGCGAGCTTTCTCCGTACATCAACCTCTAGTCCTTCTAGCTTAATGTTTACTTCATCTTCAATTATTAGTTTGCAAGTTGCCATTAAAGGGTCTCTATTTGTTTTCGTTTCCAAGGACTAACATCAGAATCATAATGCATTACAAGATCTAGCATCTCAATATATGCATCTGTTTTTGCGCCAGCACTTCTATTTGAGGAAGTTGTTATAGCAGTAATCGGTAACCAATCACTTTTTAACAAAGGCTTCGGAACTTTATTATTACTAATATACACTATTTTTGTATTATTGTCAACCTTATTATTAAGATTATTAGCTTTGATATATTGATTAAATTCCTCACCTTCTGAATTATTATCTAATCTAAATAATACACTACAACGTTCATTTGGTATTATACCACTAAACGCTCTATGAAACTGTACTAATTCGTCATAACATTGTTTTTCATTTAAAACTATTACTAAAGGAAAACGATATAATTCAAGTATTACTTCTGCTAAATTATTAATTGTGTATTGTGATGAATTAACTAATACTTGGTGAGACTCTCTATTAACAATTTTTTGAGATAACGGAGTTAGATGTTTTAAACTTTCAAGTAAATCGTCTTTATCAAAATGGTATAATCCTAATCGATCTTTTTGATCGTAAAATTGACATAGATTATCTGCTGTTGGAGTACCGACACTACTAATAGCATAGTCTAAACTTTTAGTATGTAAGTTTTTAAGTTGCATTCCGTATATGCCTGGTATATAATTCTGTTTGTTGTTTTTCATTTCTTTTAACTTTTCAAAATATACAAGAAGTTCGTCTTGAACTTCAAAATTAGTAATGTCTTTAAATGTGCTTACTACATCATATACATTACTTTCGCTTAATTTAAAATAATGGATTTTATATTCTTTATCATAAAATGCGTCTTGTGAGTCTGACATTAATCTTTTTAATTTGTCAAGTTGTAGAATTAATTTCTTTTGAAAAATAAATCTAATGCCTATCCACAATTCGTTATCATTTAATTCAACAATCTTAATCCATCTACTTCTGTCAATAGAACGCAATGGCATACGCAACTGCGATAAATCATTTACCTCATAGTTATTTTTTTCAAGTTGTTCTTTGTAATAACTAATTTTTGTTTTAGCAAGGTCACACTGCCTGTCAGTGAACGGTATACTATTTGATATTTGTTTTGCAAAACTAAACATAAGAGAATGGTCACTGCTATCTAGTGTTATGTCTGCACTACCTTGGAATCCGGTAAGGAGTTCTATATAATCTTCTACTGTAAACATATATGTAGTATACGCTAAACTATCTTAGATGTCAAGTGTTTAAGTGGTAAGCCTTGAGAAATTTCGTCAACTGTATATTCAGTATGAGCGTAGTCGTTCAGCCATTGTGTACGATCTGGCATTACAGGATTTTCAATATCGTGTAAAAAGTCTATATCGTTGGCTACAGGATAAGCAAGACTATGAGTGCTAACAAAACTAGGAACGCCGGCGATGATACTATGTATGCCAGGGTTACTACTGTAGCTGATAGTACAATGTACATTATTAAACCCCATATCAAAATCATCGTAAGTATTGGCAATTTGTTTAGGTTCCTGTCTTGTTACGTGTTTAAGACCACGTTCTATGTGTTCTAGTCTACATCGTGGGTGAGGTCGAAATATAATAGGTCGGTCAGTGTATTTACGTATTTCGTCATAGGTATTTAAGAACCAGTTGCTCATACGAGGCATACCTTGCCATTGTAAACTCTTGTCGTGTTGACCACATATTAAAACATAATCGCCGTTGGATCTCCAAGGTTTACAAACCAGTCCCAGGCTATCAGCCCTAACCCTATCATTGTCTTTGTCACCAAAGTAAGCAGTTCTGTTGATTCCATTTAATCCTACTTTCCAAGTTGTGCCGCGATTAATGCCGCCAACTTCTAATACTATAACAGGTTTATTTAACATACGATTCTGTTCCCATACCGTCTTGTTTTGTGCCATTCGTCCGTTCCATAGAACACTCCATATAACGGCAACGTCATAGTTACTATAATGGCCGCCAACTCTATAAGGCTCATTATATATGACTGTATGGCCAGCATCAATTACACTCTTTGCAAATGCTTCAAACACTGGCTTACTGTTTAGTGCGCCATAATCAGTGTATAGACAGAAAATCATTAGTTAAATACTCCATATACATATTTAACAAGAGGAACGATATGACACCAATAACAGTGGTTACAACCTTTCATAAGCCAGGATTAGACACATACGGTCAACGATTCTTAGATAGTTTTGCAGAACGAGTTAGTAAAAAGATAAAGCTATTAGTATACGCAGAAGATTGTAATCCAATCAACCCCGATCCGAAACAGATAACAATTCTTGATGCTAAAGAAGTATTACCTAAATTAAATGTATTTAAGGAACGTTGGAAGAATGATCCTAGAGCAAACGGCATACCTACAGACGCTATTAAAGCACGTAGACCGCGGGATTGGCACAAGAAATTTAAATGGGACGCCATACGCTTTGCTAACAAAACATATGCTGTGTATGACGCTTGTACACGTTCTAAAGGCTGGTGTGTATGGATGGATGCTGATACATTTATTCATAGTGATTGGAGCCATAAAGAATTTAATAACTTATTACCAAATAATACCTGGTTAACATATGTAGGTAGGGGTAAAGGATCTCAGACGTGGCCAGAGTGCGGCTTCTATGGTATGAACTTAAATCATCCTGTATGTCACGAGTTCCTTAAAGAGTTTGAACGTGTATACGAAGAAGCCGAACAAGGTATATTCTTATTAGAAGAATGGCACGATAGTTTCGTGTTCGGACACATTCTTAATAATATGAAAAAAGAGTTTCCTAACGTGTTAGATTATAGTGCTGAAATGTATTTGAAAGAAGCTCGTACAGGCGGAGGCGGACATCCTTTAATTAATAGTGTATTAGGTAAATGGATGGATCATATGAAAGGCGTCCGCAAGGAAGAAGGAAAAAGTCGATCACGAGATTTAATGGTTAATAGAACTGAGGATTATTGGAAATAACTAATGCTGTAAGTGTTTCCAAGCAAACCCATTATACATTTCTGTTTGTGTAAACTGACAGTAAGATAGGTGAGTTAAGAAAGCAATCATTTCGCTCTGAGTTGGGATTTTTGGATTTTCTATATTTTTTAGATCTGTTTCACATATAGATTGTGCAGCATTTGGTCCAAGTACAATGGCAGGTTTTCCTGCCATTAATGCTTCTGTAGCAGCAATACTATTGTATGTTACTAAACAATGTATATCATCTTTTAATGCGTCTTTCATATTTTTAACAGTTTGTCTTTCAGTTCTACTAGGCTTCAAGCGTACTTCAATAGGTCTATCAGTATATTGCCTTAACTCTTTAATAACTTTCTCAGTCCACTCCTGCGGACTTGGTTGTTGGAAAAATCCCATAACTTTTTTACTAGGTGGACATATTAATATTTTTTTACCCGGAGTAAATGAATTAATCTTTTTTTCTAACGGCATTTCTACATCTTGTCCAAAATAAGAAAGAAGTTGTTGAGACAGTCTTCGTTTGTCTCGCGGTATAAATGTATTTGTGTTTTGAAATCCATTGTATGTAATTCGATGCCATACTTTTCTTTTAACATTACCAAAATACCCTGTATCAATATGATAAAATGGTAAATTATTTTTCATAGACAATAAAATATACTTGCCTACAGATTCTGACATACCTCTTCCTACCAAAGGCAACGAATTTGTAATTGCATCACTCGCAGGTAATAACTGCTTATTGATTCCTTTTGCAAACTGTTGTAAAATAGAATCGCAACGAAAGTTGCATTCATAAGAACTTGAATTCATATTAATAGCAGCGACCTTAACAACTTTCATACATATTCTCTCATATGTTTCCACGCTGTGCCGTCTGTTAATTCTTGGAAGTTCCAATGAAACATACTAATACGTTCTAACCATTTTTGTCGATCAAACTCTTGAGGATTTTCTATCTTACTAAAGTCTGTGTGACAAACTTCTTCACATTGACTCTTATCTGGGTCTGTAATAAATCCAGGATATCCTTGTATTAGTGGTCCAACAATACTACTGCTATTATGATTTACAACAGCCCACGCTTTGTTTAAATCTTGATCTAAAGGCGAACCAGGCATTGAAACTTTAATGTTTTTATTGCTTCGATATTTTTGTATTAGTTGTGGCAAGTATTGAGTTATGGCTTTTTTATCACCTGGGTGCGGCCTAATAACAATAGTTCGATCGGTATGATTTAAAATTTTTGCAATAGTAGTTTCTAACCAATTAGTTACGGATAATTCTCCCATACTCCATCCTTGATTACGTTGTAAACAAATTACAATATTTTTTCCTTTCTTTCGGTTTTCAAGAGCTATATCTAAATGTTTAGAAATTTGTTGCCAACGTTTAGGATTAGGATTATCATCAAAGTAATTACCAGTATTTGGAAATACACCGTCAAAACTATATCTCAAATAGTGATGAGGACGATTAATTTTGTTTGCATATAAAAACAAGTTTGCGTCTGCTGTGCATACGTGTGTATTTGATGTATTATTCATTACACGCTGTCGTAACTGCAAGTGGGGTGCATTTTTACCAACTGCGTGTTGCCAGCCTTGAATCATTCCAACATCGCACTTTTGTAAGTCGTATCCTTTGTGTACAATTCCAGTATCTCCGGCAGCATTTACACCTTGAATAAATTTAGTAAGTATATCAAATTTTTCTTGGCTCTTATTATAACTTGGAACTACATTATAGTAACTAACGACTTTCATTAACAGTATCCCAAGCAAAGCCGTTCATCAACTCATTTCTTGAAAATTGACAATAACTAAGGTGTGACATTAAAGCAGTCATTTCATCTTTGTCTGGTATATGCAAATTTTCTACTTCTTCTAATTTAGTATTGCATACAATTGATGCGCAATTAGGACCAAGTGCGATAGCAGGTTTTCCAAAATTTAACGCTTCTAAGGCAGCAATGCTGTTGTATGTTATAAGACAATGAACATTGTTTGATAGTGCATCTTCAATAGAATTACCAGTTATTCTATGTGTTCTATTAGGTTTTAATCTAACTTCGATTGGTCGATCAGTAATGTTCTTTAATTGTGCTACTATTTGTTTTGTCCATTCCTCTGGGCTAGGTTGATCAAAGAATTTCATAACTTTGTCACTAGGAGGACATATTAATATTTTACTTCCTTTTTTAAATTTTTTATATTTCCATCCTAGTAACCTATCTGTAGGACGTTCGATAATTGGACCATAGTCTTGTAAATTATTTTTTGTAACTCTATGCCAGCCTTTTGATTTACTTTTTGTATTACCAAAATATCCTGTGTCGATTGCATAAAACTCTCTACCAGTTTCCCAACAGTGCTTGACTGCTTCTCTACTAGACTTTCCAACTCCTCGAATAATTAACGGAGTATTTGTATTTTTTTCTTTATCCCAACTACTCAATTTGCCGCCGCTGCCTAAACTTAGTGCTTCTAGATATTCATCGTATACGTACGATTTATTATCGTAATTTAAGTCGTCATTAAATATTGCTGCTACCTTTGCAGTCTTTCCTTGTTGAAATTTATTCTGTATAATTTTCATAGCATTTTCCTCAGTATAGCCGTAGTAAGTTCCTTCGGGATCAATTGTTGCATATGTAAAAGCCTCAATTGATTGCCGTAAACTATCAGGCAATGATAAATTGTTAACTAATTTAGGTATTCGTTTTTCAGTACTTAGTTTATTAGATATGTTGTGATATTCACTAGTAAGATACTTACGTTCAGCTTTATAGTATTCATTTGCATATTCACAATTTTGATATCGTTCAAACCACGGGCCGCCTTCTGTATAATGTAGAAACTTAGGCTTACCATCTTCCGGTTCTTTGTACCAACCTACTAACCAATTCCATTCGTGACTAAGTTCGCCTACTTCACTGTCGTCTAACCAACTAAATCTATGCAAGTATGCTCCAGTAATTTCTTCGTTATTAACTAGCTCTTTAGTTAGTTGTTTATTAGAATGATGTCCGCAATTAATTAACATCATACTAGACCAATTTTTACGTGGATAAACTGTCTGTTGTTGTCCGTCCATTTTTATGCCCTGTTTAGGAGTATAATCGTGTTGAGCACACATTACTGCATATTTGTCATCTCTTTGATCAAATAAATTTTTAACATCTTCAAGAGCAATAAAATCACAGTCAATGAATAAAGCCCATCCATCAAACTCTTGAAGTTCAGGAACAAGGAATCTAGTAAATGTAAATTCTGTACTTGCAAGTTTATCCTTTTCTCTCCAATACAACTCGTCTTTTCTAAGTTGTTTCTGTTTTAACGGAATAATATCTACTTCGACTGTTGCTGTATTAAGAATACTCTGCTTACACGCCTGGTATGCAATGTCTTCTCTTCGGTCCCAGCCTACATAAATTTTTAATTTATCTTCTTTCAATATCTTCCTCCACGCATTGTTCTCCCCATTGTACTTCTAGTATATGAGTATTTTCTGTTCCGGGATTGCTTGCTTTGTGCCAAACTTCTTTACCAATTTCAAATGTTTTACTTTTTTGTTCTAGTAGTATACTACTTTGTATACCATTCAGCTCAGTGTCCATTTTAACTATACCTTCTAGTACATTCCATTCTTCTGAACGTTTAAAGTGTTTTTGGTCACTGAGTGATTTGCCGGGATATATTACAAGCTCTTTTACTTTGTAACCTTGCTTAGGTTTGTGATCTAACACACGCCAGTAGCCCCAATCACGTTCTGTCTTTTGTGTTTTCCATTCGTCGAGTATCCAACTACTGCTATTAGCTTTGTTTTCTCCGCCAACGCCAAAGACAAATTCAACATCTGTAAATTTCATTTCGGGTATGTTAGATTTTGATCTATCTCCGCCATTGGCGAAAATAAGTTTTGATTTTGAACTTTTTGTAGATACTACTTGCATTATTGCGTGATTAGCAGTATCGTCTATGTCGTCGAACCCTATAACTTCATCTACAACACTGAGTTCTTTTATAATTGCACACCGTTCATCAAACGACATAAAAGGTCTTCCCTTTTTGCGTGTTAACCATTCGTCACTGTTAACACCTACAACTAAGTGATCTCCTAGTTTTTTCGCCGCTTTAAAATATTCTATGTGTCCGGAGTGTAGTGGATCAAATCCACCTGTAACTAAAACTATATCCATACTGGTATTTATTAAGTACTAGTATTATGATTTCTTAGATTGGTTTGATAAAACTAACTTTTAAGTGTTTACCGTTAACTTTTATTGGAGTTATGTTTGTAAATTTTTCTTCTTTTATTAAACAACTTAATGTGCCAAAGTTATAGCCACTTTTATGTACGTCCCATAGTTCTGTGTCGCCTTCTCTTTGCCATCCCCAAAAACCTGCTTTTGCGTGTTCTATGTTTTTCTTATTTACCCATTGGTCTATATGATAGTCAATATTAGGCAATGACATTTCACATAACGCTCCAGGTTTCATAATATTGTACCAAGCATTTAGAGTTTTTCTTCCTTGGGAGAATGTTAAATGTTCAAAAAAATGTCTCGAAAAAATATTGTCTACACTATTATGAGGTACTAAATTATCAATATTCCAAGCAACACAAACAAAATCTATACCAGGAAGGTTTCTTATATCACAAGTTTTATATCCTAATTTAGTAGGGTTATCTCCGCAACCAAATTCTATATTCATTTATATTCCTTTCAATAAATGGAACCAAGGTAGGCCTTGTGCTATTTCGTCTTCTCGCCATTGGCAATAACCTAAATTATTTAACCATTGTTGTCTATCAAATAATTCTGGTGATTCTATTTGAGATAAATCTTTATTACTACAATCCCAAGCCATTGAACTAGAACACATACTAAATGTAGGAATGCCTTCGCATATACTTTCAGTTAATGCATTACTATTGAATCCTACTACAGCATATGCATCTTTAAAGTCTTTGTACAATCCGTCTCCACCTTCAAGTGCTCCTTGACCACTACGGCTCCCAAGAGTATTTGTACTAAGATCAATATCAAAATCTTTTAATGCTTCTAATTGTCGATCTTGACGTAAAGGATGCATACGTACACGTATAGGGCGATCAGTATATTTTTTAATTTCATTTAATGTAAACTCAACAAAGTTTTTATACGACCCGTGCTGTGCTAATAAGTTTTTTAAACTGCTATCTCCTGGCCGTTGCAAAATTAAAAGTATATATTCGCCTGTCGTACGCCAAGGTTTAATTTGTATATTTTGATCTCGTTGTATACGATGCCATCTGTCAGGTGGAGAGTTTTCATTACAATAGTCTCCTTCGTTTTGGAAATAACTAGTCCAACTATATCTATGATATGATCCTGGAACTCCTCTAGGTAATGCATTACGTCGAAATATCGGAGCTTCAGCAACTATAAAAGGCTTACCACTGTCTATAATGTATTGATAATATTTTTGGAACTTTTTATTCTTTTGGCCAATTATGTTGTGTTGTAAAAATACTTCTGCTTCTTCGAGTCCAGCTTTATCGTTCCAAGATACTAACTTAAAGTTAGGAAACTTAGGTATAGGATGATTCCTATACATTTCTTTAATAGCTACTACTAAACTATCTCTGTTCATTTTTAAATAAAAGTCCTGTTTTTTTGACGAATTGATGTTTCTTCTTTTTACCCATTGTTGACAATTGTCGCATTTGATTAGTTAAATTTTCGTCATATGTAAAGTTATATTTAGACATTGTCTCTATCCAATATTCTTGTGTATTTTCATTTACGTGATGATGGCCGCCGTGACCAATTGGTGCGTATGTCATTATTAAGTATTTTGCTTGTTGCATAGCCTGAACATAATTAGGAATATATTCTTCGTATACGTGTTCGACAAACTCTGCACTCCAAGCAAGATCGTAATTTTCTGTTATTGGAACAGGTCCTTTTGTAAAGTCGTGAATTATAAACTTACTATTATCGTAGCGATCTAAAGTATAGTCTCCGTCTATTCCTGTTGCTTTTATTCCTATGTTATTTGCTAATTCTACCATACCGCCTGGACCACAACCAACATCTATCATTGACTGTATGCCAAATGTAGCCTTTGCCCATTCTAGTGTTCCGCGATCTAAATGTGTCTTTCCGTTGTGGCCGCCTAGGTGTTCTTCTAATGTCATTTTGTACCTTGATCCTTGTATCTATTGTGAACTAAAAAATTTAGAAACAAAATTTTCAATAATAATTTTTACAATATTGTTATTAACGTGTCGTGTTGTATTATCTTCAAATAGCGTAGGTATATCTGTGTGCGCACCTACCCATCTAACCATTTCAAAGCTGGGCCAGTAATATACCCGTTTTCTTTGGGTCGTACGAAAGAATTCATCTAAACTTACACGCAATATACTTTTACTAACACAATCACTTACCATTGTAGGGCGATCACTAAAGGTTGCATTTAATGGCACAGGACTTAACGTAAAAATTACCGCTGTATCTTTACCTGCGTAAGTTTGCACTAAATCTACAATGCGTTGCATATTTTCTACATTTTCTTGCACAGTTGATGTTACACACTTATGCTTTGCAGGATCGTACTGAGAAGCAGGTACTCCTCGCCAAAATACATTATTTGTTTCTACATCTTTCCAAACTTCACCTAAACCAAATGTGACAACAACTGCACTTACTTCTTTAAAATGTTGTAGTAATTTTTGCTGTTCTTGATCTGGTTCCCACTGATAAGCCCCAAGTTCGTTGTCGTTATCATACCAATAAGCATCCGTACTACGGTCACCAGTTAACGCCCATTCTAAGTACTGTCTAACAGCAAAACTATTATTAAGTCCTTCTGGTACGTTAATATAACTTGTTCCTTTACCGTTAGCGTTTAGCCAATTACGTAGTCTATCTGCAAAGCAACTGCCCATAGTAACTACTTTATCGTTATCGCCAAATATAGGTGTATCAGGTCCAAACCCTTTGAATACAAACTCTTTTGCCATTGCATCTAAGTCAGCAAATTGCTCTTTCTTAGCAGGAAAATAATTTACATTGCCTTTATGCCAAGAACTTTTTTCTACTTTAAAATTACCAGCACTTAGTTTAGCACTTTTAGGATGGATTGTTATGTTTGCAAATTTATCTTTAGGCATATTTTTTCTCTTTATTAAACAAATTCTATCTGAACTGTATTATGCTTTTTATATCTACCAATAGTTTCAATTATATGTTGAACCTTGTATTATAATTTATGTCTTTTAATAAACTTCTGTTGCCAACGTTTTTTCTGATCGCCTTTGTTATGGACCATTTTATCTTTAAGAACACTACTGCTCACAGGATGTTTATTTGATTCTGTATTAGTATTTAAGTTTAAAAATTGACTTTGGTCTTCATAACTTAATCGTAGTTGATAAAATATCCAACTGTCGTGTGTTTCTCTATAATTATCTAGACCGTTTAAGTATGCGTCTTCAAATTTTTGTAAAAAAGTTTTAGTGAAATCATTTTTTAAATTATATCCCATAACACCGCACTCGTCGTATTCTGAAGGCCTGCCTAGATAAGCTATTGACTTATTCTTAGGAAAGGCGTTATTAAGAAATTTTTCATCAATGTTATCAAACATTAATATATCAGCATCTAACCAAATGAGATACTCAGATTGTCTTTGAGATTCTTTAAATACTGCAAAAGTTTTATGTGCAAACTTAATACCGTTGTATCTAAATGCTCTTGGATATTCTTCTTTTGTTCCGTTGTAATGGGGGTTGTCTTTGTGTGTATTAATAAAATTTACTAATTTAGGACACTCGTTATATAAGTCATAGAATGTTAAACGAGGATGAGAATAATCTATTTTGTCTTCGCTGTAAATAACTATATTAACATTTTCCGGCAAACGCTGTATCCAAGTTTCAATATTTAATTTACTAATTTCATCCCAATATTTTTTATTTAAACTAGTAACTATAGTATAAATCATAGTGACGCATCCTCCATACCTGCTACTCTTAACTTAACTACGTTTGTAATTTGCCATTGCTTTTGATCAAGAGCTTTGAGTACACCTAACCATTTGTTACGCATTAGTGCAAATTCATTAATAATCTTTTCATAATCAACAACGTCTGCCTCACCGTCTACGTATTTTTCAACGTCACGGCTTGACAGAGCTCGTTGATAGTTTTCAAGATATTTCTTAAAAAATGAGCTACGCAACCTACGTAGCTCAATATTTAAATAGTTTAGTATAGCTTCAATCTCTTGAAGTTGATTGAATCGTTGTTCAACAATACCTGGCATACTTGCTGCCGCACGTTCTACATTTCCAACTAGTTTAACCTCTTTGCGAGCATCAACTATTTCGTCTTCAAAGTAAGCAATTGCTTGTGGTATTTTGCTTATGTCACGAGATACTTCGCTATACCAACCCATTATTCATCCCACTCTACTTCTTCTTCTAATACATCATCATCATCAAGATCTAGATAATAATTAATAGCAATGTCTAACGCAGTATCGTGACCTAATGCAGAAATAAATGATTGATCTTCTGTGCCACAATCAGCCATTAAATCTACATAACGTTCAGCAGCCTGCTCAACGTGTTTTTTATCAACATATTCTTTAAACAATGTCCAGATGTCAACTATTTGCGTATCTTCCATATTCTACTCCTCGATTGGTTGTAAGTCTTCTAGTTCTACCTCATCAGTAGCCTCATCATCGGTATTTACCACTTCTGATTGTTTTACTAGATAATCTGACATAACCTTGTCAAGATTCTCTCCTATCCATTTTTTACGATAATCAAGAATTTCTTCACCATCAAGTGTAGTGTATGCAAGCCTATTACCTTGCTTGTTAATAATGCCTTTTGCTTCAAATAATTCAAGCAAACCACTATATGGATTCATACCAGTTTCGTATGGAATCTTTACCTGTACGCCTTCAAACGGTTTAGCATAACGAGTCTTCATAACTTTACAGCCAGCACGGATACCCATAACTTGACTGATCTTGTTACCATCTTCGTCTTCTTTTAGTTTTAGTTTCTTCATTGCTACAACAATACTTGATGCATAAATGAAACCTTGTCCACCACTGATCTTATCATCTGGATCAAACATATCCTGTGATGCATAAGTGTGATTAGTACATACTAAACCTACGTTGTGACTACCAATCATATTAACTGTGTTACGAACAAGTGAAGTCAATGCCTTAGGCTTACGACCCATATCACCTTTCATATCACCTTTGTTAAACTGATCAACGTCTGTAGGTGTTAGTAACATACCTAAACTATCAATAACAAATAACACCTTAGGACGTTCTTCTTCATCCATTGCTTTGTAATCTGTCATAAATGAACTAATAGTTTTAGCAACATCGTCAATCATTGACATATTAAGTTTAAGTAGTTTTTCTTCTGATGTATCTACATCCAATGCGTGTAACCACGATTCATCAAGTGCATTCTCTGAGTCAATAAGAACTACAAAGATACCTTGATCTTGTGCTGCCTTTACAATGTTACCTGCACATATATACGATTTGCCTGCGCCAGACTCTCCTGCAAACACAGTAACCTTACCCATAGGAACACCTTTGTTAAAGTCTCCTGAGATAAGGTAATTAAGTGCATAGTTACCCGTACTAATCCAGTCTGTAGGATCGTTAAATCCTGCACTCATACCTGAAATAGATTTTGTTAATGAATTCCGAAACTTTGTCGGATCAAACGATTTGTTCGCCATATTTTTCTCCTATAAAAAGCGTATGGGGGATTTCTCCCCCATAATAGTCTTATTAACCTTGACGTGATCTAATCATTGCTAGAATGTCTTGGGCGTTGCCACCTTCTGCAGGAGCCGCTTCAGCCGCTGGTGCTGGAGTTGCTTCTGGTGCTGCCGCTGTAGCAGTTTCTACTGGAGCACTTTGGCTTACAGCAGTTGCTTGTGGGCTTGCCGCTTTTTGTGGATCGCCTGTGCGTTGTGCGAATCCTGCAGGACGGAAGTACTGTCCCCAACGATCCATATCAAACGCTTCGCCATCTACTGATGCTTCAAACATTTCTTGCATTACTTTTAGTTCTACTTCACCTGGCTTTTTAGGTAGGAAGTCATTTAGATTAAACAAGCCGTGTGTATCGACAGCAGCCATTTCTGCATCACCTAGTGGACGATCTCTACGTGCCCAATTAGATGTTGAATAGTCTGCATAACCGCCTTTTGAAGTTTTGTTTAGACGGAAGTCTACACCAGCAGTATAATCTGTTGGCAGTTCTTCCATATCTGGGTCCATAAGCGCCTGCTTAATGATCTGGAAGATTTGTGGTCCAATAATAAACCTACGAATTGGATTCTCAGGTGTAGTATCGTCCGATAGTGGGTTATCAGTTACAAACCCTTGGAAGATGTAAGAACGTTTCTTCCAATACTTACGACCCATATCTTCTAGACTTGGGTCTTTAAACCATCCACGTACTTCGTTAAGAATGTTACAAGTTTCGCCGTACATTTCCATACACGGTACTTGTACTTGTACAGGGCGTGAATCAGTTTCACCTTTTACGCCTGCAAATGGTAGTTTGATAACAAGTCTTTCTTTCCAAAAGAATGTGTTATCTGCATTACCGTCTGGTAAGAAACGCATCGTTGCCGACTCGCCTTCTTTAATATTCCAAAATGGGTAAATGCTGTTATCACCGCCTGACTGACGGTTTCCTGAAGCGCCTGCTTCTTGTGCTTTGAGCTTTGCTCGGATTTCTGCTAATGATGCCATAGTTAATGCCTCCTAAATGTTATGCCTATGTGCAGTAGCTACATTGCTACTAGTGCCTATTTGTCTGTAGCACAGTTGTTATTATATGCTATTCTACAAACAATGTCAAGTCTTTTTTAAAGAAAAACTTAAAAAACTTTTTGGATTATTCATCCAATTCTATTTATCTTAAGCCTGCTAGTTCTCTCATTCTTTCGAATTCAGGTGATGTTTCAGGCTCTCTGTATTCTTCTGTTACTTGGTATACTTTAGTAATAAACTGTTTTGCAGGTTCTATAAATTCGTTACCGTAGTCTTTTTCTACCATAGTAAGTATTGCTGTTTCTCCCTTTGGAAATTCGCCTGCTTCTTTATCGTAATAAGAAAGTATAAACTCTCCTAATGGTGTCTTTTCGTCCTTTTCAAGTGTAATCTCATCACCGTCTGGACCGTCTACTTTGTCGCCTTTTTTCTTGCCATTCATTTTGGCTTTCTTTACAGCGTGTGCATATGCATTGCCTTCGTCAAACTCGATGTCACCGTCTCGGAATGCGTCATCAGCCTGTTGTTGAATGTCGGCGTCATCCCAATATAGTTGGTCTTCTGGGCCAGGTAATGAATTAGGATTTATCTCTGGCTTACCGTTTTTAATTTCAACTTCAACTTCTACTTCGTGTTCACCGCCATCTTGATCTGTAACAAACAATGCCATAGTTCCTACTTGGCCTTCTTGTGCTTCGTTGGTTTCGCCTTCAGCAAACTGACCCATCATTTCTTCAAACGCTGATTCAATTTCCATTTCTTCTCTTGATAACCGGTCTTTGGCTTTTTTTGCTTTATCTGCCTTGTCCATATGGTCGTGATAATAATCTGACTTCATTTGCCTAATCTCATCAGGCGTTTTTCCGCTTGTGTCTATTCCTGAATTGTCAAAATTTGCAAGGTCTGATTTTTTATATTGTTTATCGAGCTTTCTCTTCATCGCCATTTTACCGATACCTTTAAATGGACCTTCTTCTACTTCTTCTTCTGACTCAATCTTCTTACACTTGTTTACACGCTTACCTTTGTTCTTGCCAGTACCTTTTTGTGTACCAACTTTTCTGTGTCCTGGCCAGCACTTGTCTGGTCCTGCAACCTCTGCCATTAAATCTTCAGCAGTTAATTCTTCAGCCTTATTTGCTTCACTTACTAACTTATAAATGTACGGGAATACATCTGATAATTCTTCGTTAAACTGTCTAATAGTTAATTGATCAATCCAATTTTCAGCAACGTCAGTTGGGACATCTTCCATTACTGCTGGAGCAAATGCTTCAAATGTTTCTTTATAGTATGCCGGGCGTTGTAATGACTCTAGTGTTTTCTTAACTGTGACAATACGTTCTTTAACTACATCTACATAATCTGCTAGGCTTTCTGCCATTACTGCTGAACGACCCATATAAGATTTAAACTTACGTAGTTTGTTCATTTCTTCTGACATACTTACAATATGCTTACCAAAATCATCATAAGCATTACCGCCTTCTGCAACGTGTCTAGCCATTGCTCTTGCACCAGTTATGTGCTTATATGGATATTTAAATCTTTCACCTTCTGCACTTTCAATATACAAAGAACCAACTTTCTTTGCTCTGCCACCGGCTGCTTCTTGATCAATACCTTCGGTGTGTTTAATCATTAAACGTGCTCCATCAAAGTCTTGATAACTTATTTTTGATGTGCCATACATTTTAGATTCTGTCATTGTTCCATCCCCGTCACGGTTTTTCGCTAAAAATTTGTAGTCTCTACTATTTAAATTCGATTTAGTAATATCTCTTGTGTCGAATGTTAGTGCTCTTTTTCTTGCAAACATTCTTAATTCTTTTAAAAAATCATACCAATTGTTTTTTGTTAACTCGGTTTCGTTAGATACCAAACTTTCGCCATATACAACTGCTACATTTTTATCATCTAGACTAATACTTATCTTTCCAACTGGTCGACCTTCATTCATAAAATCAAAATCAAAATAACGAGCTTGTTTTGGTTCGTTAGTTACATTCCCTTCGGCATCGCCAATAGTTACACTTGGAAAGCGACCTCTTATTTTATTGAACAATTCGTTTGCTATTAAGTCTAAATTCTGCATAAATGTATTTATCAATAGTTGCTGCTAATGAAGATAGGCATTGGAGCCTCGTAATCTTCAAACTCTTCGGTTTGATTAAAGGTATTATATACTCTGGGATCCCAGTCTTTTAATACTTCCATCATTCTTAGTGCAAGTAATGTGGCACTAATTAAATCATCGTGTGCTCCTGACTTTGCAGTATAACTAGACCCAGTTGCAATAAAACTCTTTAGTTCACCAATTAATGGCTTTGAACGAATAATCATTTTATCGTTTTCAACCATAGTTTTTAGTCTACTACACGCCGTAACCTTTGTACCGTGTGTAGTATTAAAGCCCTTGCGGAATTTACGAACGTGTCCTTTGCGGATAGGCTCACTGACGAACAAACCCGGAATGTTCTCTTCACCGAAGTCGTTTATAACGATAAGGGCAGCCTCACCTAGTCCATTGTTCTCCACACTCCAGTAAATTCCTTGCGGGTTTTTAGTTTCTGTTTCTATATATTTGCATATGTCAGCAAGTACTCTTATTTGTCCTGGTATAGCAGTTTGATTGTGTTGCCATTCTGCTACTTGTTCGTAACTAGGTAATTCATAAACTTGAATTGCAGCGTTGTCACCACCAGTGCCCATACTAGGATCAAGTGCAATGCAATATGTATACTGCGCAGTTGGTTTTTTATACCAACGTGTTTGACCCATATTTAATATAGGACTTGCTCCATCCATAGCTGCAAGTTTAATTGAATTAATTAATGTTTCATCAAATACTAAGAATTCACAACCATATTCACGTCTAAACTTTTCTTCGCCAATGCGTCCAATTTCTGCTGCTTTCCATTCGTCGTCTCTGTCAGGATGTTCGTTCCATTCTGCAACAAAACTATGGAAGCCATTTTCGCCAACATCACTTTCGTTGCCGTGTGCATCAAATTTGTTCTCTGCTTGTTTCCAAATCATAGCAAATGTGTCTTCGTCACTATTGGGCGTTGATGTAATAATAGCTCGTCCACCTGTTGCTAGTGTAGGTGATATTGATGTCCAAAACTCTTCTGCGATGTTAGGTTGCACAAATGCAAACTCGTCACAGTATAGTAATGATATACTCATACCACGTCCTGTGTTGCCTGTTGTTGTTTGTGCTACAATACGTGAACCATTTTCAAATTCAATTGATTGTTTGTTGTATGATGTAACTCCTGCTCTAATATGATCAGGGCAAGTTTCATACACATATCGTATACGTGACATAATTTCTTGTGCGCCTGTATACTTGTGTGCAGCAACAAGAATAGTTTGATCTGGGTTAAACATTGCATACCAAGCAAGGTATATACTAGCACACGTAGTTTTACCTGTTTGTCTAGGCATCATATTAATATTAAAACGATAGCTATGATAGCTGTCCATTAAACGTAATTGATACTCGTACGGATCAAATAAAAGTTTTCCTTTTACTGGATGTTGAATAAATGCAAAATGTTTTGCGAAGTGTAAATATCCAAGATCAGGATCCATACACTGTGCAATATCGTCAATTTGCGATTCAGTAAATGTTTCTTGTTTATTCGCCTTTTTAATTAAGACGCCGTCTAATGATGCTGCCATAATAGTATTTAACCAATCATATCGTCATAAAACCCAGTATCGAACCTTAAGTCAAACAACTTACGTCTATCTTGTTGTATTAATATAGGAACTGGAGAAGCATAATCACCGTGTGTAGGTTCACTCCATAACCATTCGTATTCTAAACTTACATCTAATTTTTTACAAAGTTTCTTTAGTCGTCTGCGATTATATCCTTTACAAATATATATAATAGCTTGGTTCTTACCTAGTTCTTCCGTTGTGCCGTCCCAGTATTTTACTTTTATTTCGCCCTTTTTCCAGGCTGCCCCACTCCAAGGACATACTGGTTTGATGTGTTGAAAATAATTAAACCAATCTACTGACATACGACTATTTAATCAAAAAAATAGCACCCGGAGGTGCTATTGAATTAATTGTTACGATAGTTATTAACTACAGCCGCAACTACCGCAAGCCATTAACTTTTGTTTTTTCTTACCGCATTCTGGGCATTTTTCCATATCGTGCTCAGTGCCTTCTTTTGGCTTTTTACCACGTCCGCGTCCAGCCATTAGCTTACCGCGACCACGTCCTTCTGAAGCCATCTTTTCTTGAATTTTTGCATACAATTCGTCTCTAATGCTTTGCTCTAGTGTATCTTCTTCATCTTCTACAGCCATTGCATTATCGCCGTCTTGTGCAGCAGGGTATGCTTTTTTAGTTCTATGTAGATCATCTCCTGAATTAATTACATCGTCGATTGACTTGTATTCTTCTTCTGGCTCGTTATCGTATTCTGCAACTGCTTCGTCGTCTGCTTCGACATCGTCCATACAACTACTTGCGCCAACGTGTTGCTTGCCGCAATCGTCACACGGTTCGTCTTGCATACCTGGCTTTAAATCATCCATATCTTTTGGTTCGTCTACAATATCACGTAGTCTTTCCATATCTCTGCGCATTGGCATCATTGCTGGGCCAACTGGCTCTGCATCTTTTAGCCCTGCATTTTTCATCATATCAATTAAGTCTGCAACATTATCTTTGCCGCTTGCATTCATTGATACATTCATTGTTACTGGATTACCTTTGTCTTCTTGTGGCTGTGGTGCCATTGGTGGTACCATTGGCATTCCACCTTCTAATTCAATGTTGTCCATTGATTCTAGTAGTTTTTTCATATTCATTTTAGTTTGCCTCCGGTGCCGCTGCACTTGGATCGTGCTCACGTTCTTTACGAGCCACTTCTAGCTCTTTCAAAAGATCCATAACACGGTTACCGCCTACACTTTCTTGTGCGCTATCGCCGCCCATATCTTCTGTTGTTAATTTTGTTTCATAAGTAGTATCTTCTGGCATCTCTTGATATTTTTCTTGCATATCGCCAGGCTTACGTACAATAATATATGCTTGATCAACATTACAGCAATCACCAATGTATTCTTGCAATACATCTGAAGTTGTTGCGTAATTAAGAGTAACATCAAAATATGTTACTTCAGTGTTTTCTAATTGCGGAAAGTCTAAAGGTCTTTCCTGAACTGGGGTTCTTTTGCCCTTGCTCATTTCTACAACACTATATTTTTCTAAACAACTCTTAATACTTTCTTCACAGTTGTCTGGCAGTGATCCTGCAATACCAACTTTAAATTCGTATGTCTTTTTAGACTCGTTTAATAATTCTTGAAACCTTGTCATCATTTTACATATTCCCGTTATATGTTATTTATCCTTATCGAGGCCTTTAAGCCTCTCTAGTAGGCTGTTGCGATCTGTTACAACATAGCCTTCACCGGAAATCATTCCGTCTTCACTAGGCCCACTATCTTGATCCATTTTTTGTTTTTTAAGTTGCAGCTCTATCATCTTTAGTTTCTTATCTAACTTTGCAGTTTTAGCATCTAAACTTGTTTTGAGCAACCCACCGGCAACTTCAAAAACTCTACCACTATAACGTGATTCAACATTCATTCCTAAATCCATTAGATCTTCATAAGCAGTTAATGCACGTTGTGCAATATCTTCTAGTTCACTGTCTGCTTTATCGCCCAAACCTTTGACAGCAGGTAATGCACTAGCAATTTTATCAAACTCTGCTATATCACGAAAACTTTCTTGGTGAGCAATTTCGTGTTTGGCTTGCTCTTTTTCTTGTTGTTCAGCTTGTTTAATGATTTCTTTGGAATCATCCATATTAAGCAAATCTTCTAGTTTTTTAGTCATTTTAACTTTCCATTAACTGCTACTATTATTTAGCGTCTTTTGCCATTATGAAATATATCTTGTTCTGTTACAATTCTAAAAAAGATACCTTTTTGTTTACAATAGGCTCTTGCTGCTTCCCATTTAGCTTGATTAACTATCCAAGCTGCTTGATTATGCCTACTACGACCTAATTTTTCTTTTATTGTTTGATTTTCAGGTTTGACTTCAATAAGCTCAACACGTTGCTTACCATTTTTATCAGCATAAGCAATAAAGAAGTCTGGTACATATACTGTGTGCTTACCTGTTAACGGATTTCTATAAGGAATTTTAATTGCTTCACTTGCCCATTTTGCAACACTTGGGTGTTCGTCACAGAATCTCATAAATGTAAACTCCCAACTACTGCGATAAGTTGGAGTTTTTGTCCCTACAAATTTGTCAGGGTTTTTAAGAGAATATTTTCCTTGTGCGAATCTTCCCATATCATCCTAGTATAAAATATTCCTCTGTTCTAGTTTTTCGTATTTTGATTCTACTTTAAACCCTAGAGTACTAATTTTCTCCCTGTCATAATTTAATACGTTTGCAACAATGTCACTTAATTGAACATTAGTTAATCCTTTGAGTGTATCAATTAGCTCAAAAACATTTATATCATCAATCTTTGCCTGTTGCAATAGTGCAGTTGATACAGAAATAGCACTTGATTTTTCAAAACCTCTATTTTCAAAATATCCAATTACTGCGTCAACTTCTGAAGCAGGATATTCTATTCTATCAGTAAGGTACTTGTTAAAAAATTGTTTTACTTCAGCACCGCTGTCGGTTGATTCTTGAGTTGGTAAATTAGATGACATTATGTATTTCCTAAAGGATTTTTCTGTGCAGGAACAGTACTAGTATTCCCTTGTCCAGTTTCATTAAAGTTATTTACTATTTGATTTGCAAGTTGTACTATTTTTTGATTGCCGTTTTCAATGCCACTGTCAACTTGAGTTAATAATGAATTTTTTTCTGTAGTGTTAAGTGTGTCCCAAGTTGTTAAGTCCGCAGTTGTTTCAGTTGTTGTACTAATAGCGCCAATGGCCAATGATTTTTTAGCTAATGTTTCTTTTAACTGAGGATTATCGTTTAACGTTTGTACTACTTCAGCCGGCGGATATAACTTATTTTGTTTTTGAGTAGTAATTGCTATTGCTTCAGTAGTTTGCGTTCCAGTACCTCCGCTCTTAGGAAAACTAGTATTTGCAAGACCACTTACGTTCGTTCCTGTTGCTGTTCTAATAGTTTGTCCTGCAACTTGAAAGGCTTCATTACGTATACCTTCTTTAGTAAGATCTTTTGCATTTTTAACTGTGCGAGCTGCTGTAAGTAATGTACCTAAGTCTGCTTTTCCTCCTGCAATGTCACCTAAGACACTAGTTCCACCTGCCAATATGCCAGCACTTCCAAATAAACTTGACGAGCTACCTGCTGCAATAGGACTAGGTGTATTATCGTAATGTACTGTTCCAAATCCTTTAGGTGAATTACCTTCGTCAATAGGACCGTCTGCATAAAATACACTTTCGTATGCAACAGACATAGAATTTTGTACAGGATCAGCTCCAACAGAATTTTCTAACGTATCGTGCTGCCAACTTTCGATTATTGGATTAACTAATGTTAATGTTAGATACTGATGTCTTGCCATCTGACTTATTTGAATACTTGTAAAAAACGGCTCGTATTGATTATTATCTAAACCAAAACGATCACCGTTTCTTGGAGAACCCATATATGTATTAAATCTATCATAAGGTCTTGCTGACTGGTTAGGTGCTCCTGCACCGTCTCTACTTCCGTATGTACCATCTGCAAAATAATAGTTATAGTATGCAGTCCATAATTGAGTAACGATACTATTGTTGTCATCGTGGAATACAATATTTACAGGAGCATAATCAATACGTGTTTGTAAATTCTTTTTACGATTGTATTTGTTCTTAGTTTCAGTTTGTATATCAAACTTTGGCATAGTAACACTTTTAACTAACATATTAACTTCGTTACTATGACGCTGAACCCATCCAGGTAATACTTTGTTTACTACATTTTCATTTAAGTTAAGTGTTACGTGATATAGAAATTTTTGTTTAGGAGCAAGGCGAAAATTATCGTCAGTATACAATCTTGCCGCGTGTGTATAATCGGCCATATCCCCTTTGGGGCTAAGAGCGCCGTTAACTAAATTATCTAAGAATCCATTGAATATGTTTGCCATACTAATATTTATCCAATGTTATTAAGTGCGTATAAAATGAAAAAGGGGCAATTAAGCCCCTAATTCTGTTAGACTAATTAACTAGCTAAACTATTAACTTACGCCGGTAGTTGATGCAATAGCTGCAACACTTCTACCAATCGCTGTACCTACTCCGCCGCCTGATGCGCCTTGAGTTTGTATAGCATTGTCATATTTAATAGTAAGTGCAACTGTTACTGGTTCGTTAGCACTGTATGCTAATGAATTGTAGTTTGCACTTTCTAAATAACAACCGTATAATTCAAAAGTGTCTAGTGTTTCGGGTGCGTAGTTACCGTTACCACCGTCTAGAATTTCAATTCTAGTTACAAACTTATAGTCAATGCCTGATGCTGCACTAGACTGTTCCATAAAGTCGAACTGTCTTTGTAGTTGTTCACCAACTAGTTTTTGTACTGCACCTGTTGCATCGTCTCTTAAAGTTAATGTAATAGCTTCCCAGGTGTGTTTACCTGCAAGATAAACTCTTGAGTTATATACGTCAACAGTCATTGTCTCGAAGCTTACGTTAGGTCTAGTAACATCCTGTACCTGTTTAGTTAGTTCAGTAACTTCGCCTGTGCTAACACCAAAGTTCTCCAAACTCACTCTAAAGCGATATTGAAGTTTTGGCATAAGCAACCCTTGTGTAGAGTTGCTTGCGTCCGAAGCTAATGGAACTGTGATTTTTGATAATGATGAAATAGCCATTTACTTTGCTCCTAATTTGTTATATATATTTATCATTTTTACAAGCCTGCTATCTCACCAGTATTTTTAAGTCTGAGTGGAATGTAAACAAACTCAACAGCCTTAACTGGTTCTATGGCAATATCTAAGTATAGCTCGTTTCGATCAATACGTGCTGGAGTATTGTTGCTATTGTCACATACAACTAAGAAGTCGTATAATGCTCTAGCACCAACTAACTCTAAACACAAGCTCTCTGCTGCCTGTTTGATCTGATCACGTGTGATCTTATCATTAGGTTCAAAGATGTAAGGTTTAGCTAACTTGTTCAATTGTGAACGTAAGTAGATAACCAAACGTGCTACATTGATCCTATCTAATGAACTTGCTGCTCTTGCACGAGTCTTTTGACCGTAGTTAACAAGACCTGCTCCATTGATAAATGTAATTGGGTTAACGTTTACACTGTAAAGTGTATCACGCTGTCCTTCGTTTAATGCAACTGAAGTAAATTCGCCTTCTGCATTAACAAAACCTGTTGCTGAAGCATTAGTAATGCCGCCTCTTCTTGTGCCTGCTGGTGCAAACCAAGGATAGCTAACTTGGTCACTTAATGCAATAGTACGTAGCATCATATGACTTGGTGGAACAACTACGTTGTTACCAGCATTATCGCTTGTAAAGCCCCAAGGGTAAAAAATACCTAAGTATTCGTCTCTACTAACAAGTCCGTCGTCATTGTCTTCAACTGCTAATTTAGTGTTTTGACCCCATTCGTTAAGTGTTGTAGCATCTGACGATAATCTAGCTGGAACATCACCTAATATAAATGCACTTAAACCTCTATCAAAGTTTAAGCTAATCATTTCACCAATTAGTTCTGGATAACCTGGAGTAGCCATTACATTAAAGATTCTTGATTCGTCATCTCTAATTTCTTGGTTACTATTCATACCAGCTTGTAATCCTTGTACAACAACTTTACGCTGTGCGTGGCGACCAAATGATCCGCTACCGTCTTCTTGGTTAGCTGATTCAGTAACCCAACGATGTGGATGATAACCACTCATTGCTTCGTCGTTGTTAAATCTACCGTTGTCAGCAGTAATGTCAATAGCATTACGTACAAATTTCTTAACGTTAAATCCGCTTCTACGTAAATTCCATAACAACATACCTTGTGGATATAGTGCTGGATCTGGAGCATCTGGATCTAAGTAATCACTTAGTAGTAAGTCTGAAATTGCGCCTTCTGTGCTTAACGCTCCTGCTGTTGACCAACGTGCATCTGCAAATAGTACACCATCTTCAGTAGTTTGGTCTGACTTATCAATCAAATCCCATACTGTAGTTGATGCATTATAACGATAAATTGTTGGATAGTTTTCTAAGTCTGCTGTACTAATCCAAAGATCGTTACCAGATGGTGCTGTAGGCTCTGTAGCTGCTGTAGTAATTTTTGCTCCAGCGTGTACGTTTTGATAACCCTTCCAAGTAGTGCCATCGTGTACCATCATATCAACTTCGTCAACTACTGAACTATACCATAATGTACCGTCTGCTGTTGTTGATGTTGGTGCTGTAGCCGAAGCAGTAAATGTTGAAAGTACTGTCCAGTTACTAATTACTGTTGCTGTAATGCCAATATCTGCAAGTCCGCCATCAGTATCAGTAATCTTAATATCACCACCTTTTGAGTGTGAAATAATAACTCTGTTAGTTGCATCAATCGAAGCAACAACATTTGTAAATCCTGCACTGTTAATTGCATCTGCAATTAGTTCCGCATCAGTAGTTGCGCCTGTTGCTACAACACTCATTGTTTTTGATGTGTATGTTGATACGCCTGCTTTTGTTTCTGCAAGTGTAAATCCATACGTGCCAGCACTAAGTGAATTTGCTGTTACTGCTGTTGAAGTAACACTAGAAGCACCTGCTGTTGATCTACGGAATACTTTAAATTCTGCTAGTTCATCTGCTGCTTCAGTCCAGTTAGACTGTACATAAAGATCGCCTACTGCAAGATTAATCCCGCCGCCTGCTTTATCAAGTGCTAGTAATGCTTTTGCATTATCGTCATAGATTGGTGCAGGAACTAAATCCCACAATGCTGTATCTTCGTTCCAAACTTTAATTCTCCAACGTGCTCCACTGTTTGGTTCTGTTGTCTTAATCCAAACACTGCCTGTTGGACGTGGTTGAGCTGATGCTGTTTTCCACTGTGGAACTGATGTATGCGGATCAATTACTAATTCTGGAATATAGTATGTGCCTGCAGTAATACCAACCTCAGCTAGTAGTCCTGTTCCTTCTGCAATTATAATATTATCTGCATTACTACCATCGTTAAAGATAGCAAGTTGTCCGTCAATGTTTGCTGCTGTAACGCCTGCGTTTGATAAGTTTGAAACATTGTTGAATGCTGTAACAACTGCATCAACGTCTGTGCCGCTTACTGCAACACTTTCGCCATCAACAGTAAATGTGTTTGCATTAGTAATTGTTGTTATTGCTCCACCTGTTACACTTGGTACTGAACCTGTCCAAGCAGTTGTTCCTACTTTAGCCCAGTTACCTAAATAGTTTTTGTAGTATACAGTGTATGCTGTAGTTTGTCCTGCAACAATAGCATAGTCGCCAATTGCGCCAACTGATCCTTTTGGAACGCCGCCGGATAGTTTCGCTGCATCAGTAATTACAGTTGGTGCTTTAACTCCGAATGCTTGTCCGCCAGTTGATGTTACGGCTGCGCCGTTCCATTCAAAAATACCAAATGCTGTTGATGCAGTATCTACCCAATATGCGCCATCTGCTGGAGCACCTGCTGGAGCATCTGCCGATGCTTGTAATTGTCCTAGGTCTACGTCTGCACGTACAACCCAAGCTCTGTTTGAAACGCCAAGTAATGAGTAAGCTGCTTGCAATCCATATTCATTTAGCTCTCCTGCGTGAATAGCATTGTTACTTGCGTCAGTGTAAAAAATTGGATCTCCAAAAGTTTCTGTAAGGTCGCGCTGCGAAGTAAGCAAATAAGGTATACCTGCTTTAGCCTTTGTAGTACCTGGAGCAATACCTGTGCCAGCGCCATTAGTTTTATTTTCGGCGGAAGCAACAAATATCAGTGGAACCGTACCCGGTTCAGCTGGTGTGTAAAAACTTTCGTCTACTACGCTAACCTGTACGCCTGGTGATGTTAGTGCCATATTATTTCTCCTATTAATAGTGTGAGCATTCGTTACTATTATTTAGCCTATATAAAATAAAACACCGTAATAAACACCCATAAAAAGGGACCAAAAAGGTGAGGTAAATACAATATGCGACCATTATGTAAATGTGGGCACCGACCTGCAGCAATTAATTATAAAAAAGAAGGTAAAACCTACTATCGTACACTGTGTGAAAGGTGTTTACGTAACGGTGTTGGACACGGAATTCCTAAGTGGAAACGCACCGGATATCAGAAAAAAGATAATTGTGAAAAATGTGGGTTTAAATCAAAGCATCCTGAACAGTTTAATGTGTTTCACACAGATGGCGATTTAACTAATTGTAGGCCTAGTAATTTAAAAACTATTTGTGCTAACTGTCAACGAGTACTTCAGAAAGAAGGTAGCCGCTGGAAGCAGGGAGATTTAGTCCCTGATTTTTAAATAGTGTTTCCATTAGTATATGTACGTTTTTCTTTAGTCTTTGTAAATCACCATTATTGTCAATTGTGTAATTACACATCCATTGCTCAATACTCATTGAACTAGGATCTTCTAATGGCAAATGATCTGCTCTGTCTACCCAAATAGCATAATCAAATATTTCTTCATTTTGCATTGCAAAGAATTCACGTTTATTACGTAGTCCACAGTATATGTCGTGTTCTGCAAATAAGTTACGTCCTAGTTTTGCTAAATCATCTTTACAATAGTTGTGTATCATATTATACCATTCAGTACGATGATTGTGCCTATCTGCATAACACTCTTCTTCATTAGAATATCCGTACTGATTTTTTAAGTCGTCAAAAATAAACAACTCTGAACAAAATTTACTTGATGATTGAAATGTATATCCGTATGCTTCTAACATCTCACATACAGTATCTTTGCCGTGTCGGCCGTGTCCAACAACTAATAGTTTAGGTAGCACAAATAACTCCTTATTGAATATACTTTAAAGTATATACTACATAAGCTATTGTGTCAACCGTTAATCGTAGTGTCCGCCCAAAACAGCAACCTTTTGAATTTCTTCATTAAAGATTTCTGCTTCGCGCTGTTTCCAGGCTTGTTCAAATCCTGTTTCGTGAATATAACTTTCGTTATTTCCCCAAAGTCTTTTAAAGTATGAATCGTAGGTTTTTTCGACTTCTTCGTCGCTCCAGGATCTATCAATTAGTTTACCTTTGATGATCCAGTTAAGACGGTTAGCCTCTTTACGTACAAATGGACTGCACATTGTGGGACCTCCTTGTTGTATTGTATTTACAAGGAATTAAAATCGTTAGCGTTAACTTAGGTGGTTTTAACCTATTGTGAATCCGTAGCCTACGCCGCCAGCAACTTGCATTGTAAGTTCTAATTCAAGTTTTTCCATTTCGGCAGCAGCTTCTTGTTTAAGAGCATCGCCGTTAAGTGCTGATCCACCTTGTGGTCCTGCGATTGTAGCAAATTTACTACGTGCTTCGCCTAGCATATATTTACAACCAGCAAGTGTATAATCTTTAATCCATTGACTTGCTAGATAGTCTTTAAGTAATTCGCTATCAGGACGATGATTATAAACATATAATAAAATAGTTTCGTTTGCTCTAGGACGTTGTAATAGTGTTAATTTTTTAGTTGTAGTATTCCATTTAAATTCAATGAATGATCCAAACATTCTACCTACTAGTTCTTGGTACTGACTAAACATATCGTATGTTGCTAGTCCTCCTAAGTTAGAACTTGATAGTAAGTATGCGTTTGTGTATGCTAAACTGAAAGGATCAAATAAACTTCCTCCACCATTTTCGCCGCTGTCATAAAGTTTTATATTTACAACATCTCCAGTAGTTAATCCTGTGTTAAACGTAATAGATCTTGCATCATTATCAGTAGAATAATCTGTAGTAACTGTTCCATTAATTGTTACTACAATAGATTGTACTATTGCTAAATTATAATTTACGTTGAATACTTGCTGAGAGTCTGTTGAAATTAGCGTAGTTGAATAAATTGGGCCTCCTGATGCTGAGGTACTTGGACGTGATCCTATACTTCTACGAAATGACTTACGAACTTCTACTACTTCATTTGGTAATGTATACTCGTTTTGATCAGGTACAGTATCCATAAACAAATAGCTTTCTTCTACTGAGTTATCACTACGTTGTCTAAATTTACTAAGCGACTTAGTTAAAGCAGTTTCGTAATGTATAGGGTCTAGTTCAACATCAACCATACCTCCGCCTAAGAAAGCATTTACATAGTCAAATATTGCTTGTTTTTGTGTTTGTTCAACTGCCATTTAAGTTTTCTCCGTCATAGTATTTATCGTAGTTGCTATCGTTACGATAAATATGTATATGCCAAGATTAAGTTTATATAAACCAGAACGCGGAAAAGACTTTGAATTCTTAGACCGCCAAATTAATGAAATGTTCACTATAGGTGGAACAGACCTGTTTGTCCACAAATATACTGGAACAAATGATGGGACAACAGAAAAAGATCATACGCAAATACAGGATATGGTCTTTATGGAAAATCGAGATCGAAAATACGATAAAGACATTTACACTATTCGCGGAATATACAATGTACAAGACATTGATTTTGACCTAAGCCAATTTGGTTTGTTCTTAAGCAATGATACTTTGTTTATGACTGTGCATATTCAAAGCAGTGTAGAATCAATTGGGCGTAAACTTATGCCTGGTGATGTTATAGAACTTCCTCATTTAAAAGATGAATATGCAATGAATGATTTTAGTGTAGCACTAAAACGTTTTTATGTTATTGAAGATATTAATAGAGCCGCTGAAGGCTTTTCACCAACTTGGTATCCACACTTATATAGACTTAAATTAAAACAAATAGTAGATAGTCAAGAATACAAAGATATACTCGACTTACCAGCAAGTGAAGACTATCCTGAAGATGGAACATTACGTGATATATTAAGTACTTTTGAAGCAGAGATGCAAGTTAATAATGCAGTAGTGTCCGAAGCAGAAGCAAATACTCCTAAAAGTGGGTATGATGTCGATAGTAATTTTTATACATTAGCCGCAGACGAAACTACAGGTAGAGCAAAATTACAGCAAGTTGATGCCGACGGTAGTACTATTACTGATAAAGCAACTCCTACATCGCACGGTTATAATGGTTTATTAATTGGTGACGAATTTGCCCCTAATGGTAGTAATTTTTCAAGTGGTATTAGTTTTCCATTAGGTAGTACAGAAGGTGATTACTTTTTACGTACAGACTTTTTACCGCAGCGTATGTTTCGATGGGACGGTAAGCGTTGGCTTAAGGTACACGATGTTAAGAGAGCTCCATTGAATAATGACACTCCAAATACATTACGTGGATCATTCGTTAATGACGTAAACACCTACTTGTATAATACTCCAATAGCAACTGACTTTATAAGATTAAATGTTGGTGCAACAGAACTTGAAACCGAAATTGCATATATGACTGCAAAATATATTCAATTAGAATTTACTGATAGCCTTGCACAGGATGGAAGGTTTGTATTAAACTATGACACTGCATCAAATACTAATATGCTATCATCGTATACAGGATCAGACGGCAGTACGCAATTTGTAAAAATTACGTTGCCTGCAAATGCTGTTAAATACGAAGGACTATATACATTAACCTTACATAATACACGAACACAGCAGCGACAATCGATATCACAGGCGCTACGACCACAGGCGGATAATTAATGCAACATTTTTATGACGGACAAATAAGAAAATACCTTGTGCAAATTATGCGCTTAATGAGTAATTTTGGGTATAAAACAGGTGACGGTACTGAGGTTAAAGTTCCGGTTATGTACGGCGATATTACTAGACAAGTAGGATCGATATTAAGAGACAATTCTGAAAACAAAATACCAAGTGCGCCGCGTATGGCAGTATATATTACTGCACTAGAAATAGATCGTGACCGAACTAGTGATTCTAGTTTTGTAGGTAAAAGACACGTTAGAGAACGTGCTTACGACGAAGCAGGAAAAGAATACGAAGATTTTCAAGGACGTAATTATACAGTCGAACGTTTAATGCCAAGTCCTTATAAACTAACAGTTAATGTTGACATATGGACTACTAACACAACAATGAAACTACAGATTATGGAGCAAATATTAATGCTGTTTAATCCTAGTTTAGAAATACAAACTACAGATAACTATCTTGATTGGACTAGCTTAACAACTGTAATGTTAGACAGTATTAATTTTAGTAGTAGATCTATTCCTATAGGAACCGAAAGCGAAATTGATGTTGCTAGTTTAACATTTTCAACTCCTATATATATTAGCGCACCAGCTAAAATAAAACGTCTTGGCGTTATTACTGATATTGTTACTAGCATATTTGACGGCGACGGATACGTTGACTTTGAATCAATGTTAGAAGGTACTAATCTATTCAGTATCGGAGGACACACTTCGTCTAGAGTAGAAGGTAATGATAATGTAGTAGATTCCGGAGTATTTCCAAATGACGGCAACGGTGAACTTGAAATATCTAGTCAAGTTACACGTCATTCAAAAGCTATAGTTGATAATCCGTTGCAAGAACGTATACTACTAATGAACGGTAATGCTTCGATACTTACAAATGGATTACCAGGTGATGCAAAATGGTCAACTTATATTGATGCACTTCCAGGAAAATATCAACCTGGTTTAAGTATTATCTATTTAAGAAAACCAGATGTAAATGGATTAATTGCCGGAAGAATTACTCTTAATCCATTGGACGAAACACAACTAGTTATTGATTTTGATAGAGATACATTACCTAGCAATAATACTATACAAGGTCCTGCTAGAGACACAAATCAATATTCTAGCATTGATTATATAATTGATCCGTTACGTTATGATCCTCAATCAGATACTTCAAAAGCAGGTGTGCGTTTATTATTACTCGGTGCTATTGGTAGTACTACAAATACCGACGGAGCTGATGCTTGGAAGAATGCTGATAACACAGACTTTGTTGCAGGCGCAAATGATATAATTGAATATGACGGATCTAAATGGAATATTATATTTGATGCAAGTAAAGACTATTTGCCCTATAATGACACAACTATTACAAAACTATATACTACAAATCTTAACACAGGCGTACAATATTACTGGGACGGTGATCAGTGGTTACTAAGTGTTGATGGAGAGTATGCCAAAGGTGACTGGTCAATTAACTTATCTGGCTAATTACTAGTATGAGTAAGATAGTTTGTAGTGGTGCGCTTTTCTATGCACTAGACACAAAAAGATTTTTGTTTTTACACCGTGCTAATGGTAAAACTTCTGGTACTTGGGGACTTGTAGGTGGCGGTACCGAATTAGGTGAATCGCCATTTGAAGGATTAACCCGTGAGATACAAGAAGAAGTTGGCGACTTACCTAAGTTTGTAAAAACTATACCTTTAGAAACATTTGTATCTAATGATGAAAAATTTAATTTTCATACATATCTTGTTGTTATAAAAAAAGAATTTTTGCCTAATCTAAATAACGAACACGATGGATATGCTTGGACTAGTTTTGGTAAATGGCCAAAGACGTTGCATCAAGGACTACGTAATACACTACAAAATAAAACTAATCTTGCTAAATTAGAAACTGTGTTTCAAGTAATAGATTTATTAGAGGAATAGATGACAGATAATATAAAACAAACAGACTACGGTTACGAAGTTGTTTGGACTGACAACGAACATTATTGTAGTAAAATATTAGTTTTTGAAGAAGAAGGCAAACAAACTCGATTACATTTCCACAAAAGTCGACACAAAAGTTGGTTTGTAAATGCTGGGAAGTTTGAAGTACAATGGGTTGATTCTAAAGACGGTAAAGCATATTCTAAAGAACTTCCAGAAGGTAGTATTTTTGAAGTGCCTGCACTATTGCCTGTTACACTAAAAAGTTTAGCTGATAACAGTGCTATGGCAGAAACTAGTAATAGCAATGATCCAGACGATTATTATAGGTTAAATTAATGTTAAAAATAAGCCAATCTAAAGAATTTAAAAAAGACCTTAAGAAATATAAAAGAGACATTGATCAAATTACTAATGAACGTGCTAAAGAAAAATGCAAAGATATTTTAAATAAACTATCTAACGAATATAGTTATATTGATGCTACACACGATGCAATTAATAAATCAATTGATCCGACTAAAGTTAGAGAAAATGTAGAACGTAGTATTGTGCTAAGACAACAGCTAGATAAAATAATTAAATATTCGAAAGATCTTTAACTGTAATAGATCCAAACATACTTGCGTGACTAGTACATTGATATACGTATGTACCAGGTGAGCCTTCTGGTATTCTCCAATATAATGTTCCACTAGACTTTCCTTGCGCTGCGCTATTTGTACTTACAGTTCCAGTTGATGTAACGTGTACCAAATTACTAGTTAATGCTGTAAGAGTATTATCTTGTATTTCAAATGGATGTCCTGAAATATTATCTAAATCAAATGCTATAGTAGTTCCGCTTATAGCGTAGATAGTAGGATTATTTCCTGTATAATGACTAGGAAATGTGTAAGACCCTGTTCCAACATTATCTACTCTAAGCATTGCTATGGCAGGTTCGTAAATTTGATCTATTCTTAAACCGGCTGTTGTAACATCTCCTAGGTCGTCAAAATTACTAGCACCTGCACTAACTGTACTTGCAATAGTTACAGTATTTCCAGAAGTAGATAAACTAATTCCTGTGCTGGCTGCAAAAGTTAACGTATCAGTAGAATTATCAGCAGTAACATTAGTTTGTCCACTAACTGAAACATTACTAAATGCGTTTTGATTTGTTTCGCCTGATTGTGCTACCCAGTCAAAATCACTTCCTGTCCAGCTTAATACTTCACTTGATGCTGCACTAGTTGTATTAAGATGTGCATTAACATCTGAGTCACTATAGTCACCACCGCTTCCGCCACTTATTGTTGTGAATGTGAATCCGCCACTACCGTCTGTTGTTAAAACTTGTCCGTTTGTTCCGTCACTAATACTTAGATCAGTTAACACTGTTGGTATAGAAGTGCTAGACGGTAATGCATCATTGATTCCGTAACCTGCTAACGTGGTCGGAGTAGTTGTTAAATCATCAAATGTTATACTAGTTAGATATGAACTCAAGTCAGGTGGAGTATAACGGAACACTCCTGTAGTATCATCGTATGATATAGCGCCATCGCCCGAGGCTGTAAGTTCGTTACCAACACTTAAACTTGCCAGTGTAAGTATACTAGGTTTGTTAGTAACGTTGCCCCAGTCTAAATAATATGTTCCGTCGAATCCGTCAAGTGTATCAGCATCTGTTCCACCGCCTCCAGTCGTAGCATCAGAACCTGGTGCCCATTTAGCACCGTCCCACTTTAATACTTGTCCAGAAGTTGGCGCACTTGTTGTAGTGTCAACATCGCTTAAAAAGTCAATACTAAATGTACTCATATTAATTGTTACATCGTCTGAGTCTGTAGCAATAGCAGTTGCTATGTTTGTACCGCCTAATATACTTAATGTATCTGTTACAGCATCAGCTGTTGTTGATCCGTCATCACTTGTAATTGTAGCAAATAAGTTCTGTGTCGAACCTGTTTCAGGCGCATCTTCAAATGTAAAGTTTCCAGCACCGTCTGTAGTTAAAATTTGTGTCGAATCACCATCGGTAATTCCTAGGTCAGTTAGCGTAGCAGGTATTAAATTTGTTGTATCTGTTAAATTAGATAAGTCTGCAGGTATTAAATTTGTTGTATCTGTTAACTCCGATATGTCTGCTGTAGTATTAATATCAGATTGATCAGCAAGTTGTACCCAATTTCCTGCGTGTGCATAGTATGCTTTACCTGTACCGTGTACGTGTGCAAACATTCCGTGATTGTCTGTAGCACTAGGTAAACTCTCAAGGTCAGCATATGCTATCCAGCTTATATCGTCATTTGTAATTGTTAATTTAGAAAGTAAATTTTCACCAGTAACATTGTTCAAATCAGCTCTAGCAATTTCAAATCCTGCAATATCTTTGCCGCTGTATACTCTTAAACTATTAGTTACTTTGTTAAAGAATACTTCACCGCTAGAACCTACGTTACGATCTAAAAAATCGTTGGGTCTTGGTATTATTCTGATTCTATCTACAATTGGTGATGATGCCACGTTTATCTCCTTAACTTATATATTTAGCGTTATCTTTACCAATTATTAATCGGACAAGTATTCACTGTAAACTGAATTTTAGCCGGTATTAAGCAGCCGCATTTCTTGCATCCTTTAAAAGCCTTTATAAAATGCTCACATTTTTTACAAATTTCGTACCTTTTATCTTTAAGTTCTGTACTTACAAATACGTTCGATGGTCTATTAGTCATATAAATCTTTCCTATACTTATTTTATTTATAGCATATTATTAATGTTTAAATGATTTCAGATTTTAAAAATATGCAAAAATTTTTGATAATTAAGTTAGTAATAGATTGGAGAAATATAAAATGTCTAATTTTAAAAAACACTTACATAACTATGCACAAAAAGAATTAGAACTATTAGGTTTTAATGAAACTAATTTTAGTAAAAATGCATTAACTTTGTTAGAAGATCTGTCAGACTTATGCAAGAACGACACCGACACTATAAAAAAATTATTAAATTTTCTACCACGCTTAGTTGATAATCTTCCTATTGCTGCTATTACTGAGAACGACTTCCCCGAAGTTGACCTTGAGAGCAAAAGTAACCAAGCAGTTTCAAGATGTTCTAGGTATCCTTATGTGTATCGTACTATAGACGGAAAGTACTGGGATGATCGTGCAATATCGTTTCGATATGCTAACGATACTATGTCTAAGAAAATGTACTTATATCAAACAGTATATAACTCTAAGCAAGAGATAGAATTACCCTACTATCCTTTAGAATCAATTGTTATAATTGAAGATACTAAACAGAACTAGTTTTATAGCGTATAACTACAATTCCAGAGCCGCCAGCACCAGATAATGCTGTTTGGTGGCCGACTCCGCCGCCACCGCTTCCGGTGTTCGCTCCACCGTCGCCGCCAGTAGGTAAAGAACTTGCAACAGCACCGAGGTTGTTTCCGTAACCATTTCCGCCATTAGTACGGCCTGCCCCTCCTGGGCCGCCGGAAGCTGAATTTGTGCCACCGCCGCCACCACCGCCAATGCCGCCAAGACCTCCGCCGGTATTACTAGTATACGAACCACCACCGCCACCGCCTGCATAAAGTATAATCGATCCTTCAATACTAGATGCAATTCCTGGGCCGCCTTGGCCGCCGCGTCCCATACCAGATTCCCAATCTCCTCCAGGGCCGCCGGCTCCGCCACCGCCACCTGCACGATAGTTTTGGACACTAGTCGCTCCTTTTCCGCCAGCGTGTCCTTGACCTTCAAGACCCATAACTGCTGCACGGACTTGATATCCGCCACCGCCGCCACCACTGGCACCAGCAGTAGCTTCTATTCCACTTGATCCACCACCACCAGCTCCGCCGCCAGCTGCTACTAAATTAAAAGCACTACTAGGCCTACCTTTATTACTTTGGCCTCCAGCTTGACTATTAACTTCACTTGAACTAAACCTTGCGCCGCCTTCGCCTACAATAATAGGGTATGCAGTACCATCTTCTACTGCTATAGATCCCATTAGCACACCTCCTGCGCCGCCGCCGCCGGAAAGATTGCCACCTCCTGCGCCACCGCCACCAATAATCAAAAATTCTACAGTTCCAGAACGACTAGCAGTAAATGTTCCTGACGATAAAAATGTGTGTACTCTATAATTGATACCATTCTGTGTTATATTAGTTATAGTTCCTCCAGTTGCCAAAGGTGCAATAAAACCTAAAGGAAACCATCCAGAAAGTGCATCATCGTACCATTCTGGTGTTTGCGTAGTAGTATTAAATCTAACCATTCCTGGACTAGATCCAACTAGCGTTGGCCTTTCTGCTGTGGTACCTAGAGGTAACCTTAAAAATCCGCTATCATTAATTGTTGTATCTTTTAATTGTGCCACGATCTAATCCTATTTTAGTTTAAAGCCAAAGTCGTTTTTTACAAACTTTATGTTAAGAACTTGTTTACGTTGAGTAACCCAATCCTGTAAATGTTCTTTTAAGTTTTCTATAGTAGAAATATCTTCAGTACCTAGTACTGCAACTTCTCCGGTTTTTTTATTTATTAGTTGATGACTAATAAATTGGTCGTCTATTTTTTTAATATTATAAATCATTTTAAAAACTTGCCCTTACATATGTAGCACCATAATTCCAATTATCGCCGCCACTGCCTTCCCAAAAGTAAGCATTTGCATATCCGCCGCTGTTGCCGCCGCCCCAAGCATTACCGCTCCAGCAACTTCCGTACCAAAAAGGATTATTTCCGTAATAAGTAGCACAATTTCCGCCGTTATCATCTTGATCTCTATCAAAAGTAGTTAAGGCCCGGGTGCCTTGGCTGTGATAGCTTTGCATTCCAGGAGCGCCGCCGTTTGCTTGTATTAGAGTCGATCCTTGGAATGAGTAATCAGGATCAAATCCAGTATAACTCCAAGTTGCTCTTTTTCCATAAGCAGGCGAGTCTAGATCTATTGGGATATTACCAACTACTTGGGCAACTTGTCCGCCTGCACCGTTTGTCATAGCATTCCAAAGTTCCATTCCTGCCCAAACATTAATTTCTCCTAGATCGTCGCCTGCTGCATTGCCAGGAGAGCCAGCTACCATTAATTTTTGACCCGTAGCATCATAATAACTCAAAGCCCCTATACCATTACCGTTGTCTCGATTATTTTGTATAACTAGATACCAGCCGCCACCTTTATATTGTGTGTTTACATAGACTAATTGTGGTCCGGTTAAGTTAACCCAGTACCATCCATTAGGTAATCCTAGCTGCGTGATGTACGCTGCACTAGGTGCAGGATTTTGTGCTGTAAACGCTTTAATTCCTGGTGCAGAACTGTTTACAATTATTGTTGGTGCCGATGTAGTTTCTTTATTTTTACGATATCGAACTATTACAATACCTGAGCCGCCAGTGCCGCCCATTCTAGTACTATTTGAGCCATTATAACCAGCACCACCACCACCGCCACCGGTATGAGGGGCTGCGTTTTCTGCTCTAAATGTGTAATTTGTTCCGCTGCCGCCGCCACCAATGCCACCAATGCCAGCACTTGTAATATTAGAGCGTTTTCCGTCACCGCCGCCTCCAGCATAAAATGTGTTTACTCCAGATAGATTTGATAGTAATCCTGGGCCACCGTTGCCACCGAATGTGTCTGCTGAATCTTGTCCAGGTCCTCCTGCGCCACCACCACCACCGCCGGAGTCTCCGGATCCTGTTCCGCCTGGGAAACCTTGGCCGACAATGTTGCTACCTGGTGAAGGATTTCTTCCTTGGCCGCCTCCTGAGCCGCCGTTAACCCAGCTGCTATTTGAGCCGCCTCCTCCGTGGTAACCGCCACCACCACCGCCAATAGCGGTGAATCCAAATGCTGAAGAGTCTGCACCTGGTAATCCGCCTTGGCCGTTGCTATTCCAACCAAATCCACCTAGTCCTCCTTCACCTACTGTAATAGTATATGCTTGCGGAGTTACAGCTATGCTTCCTGTTAGAAATCCGCCTCCGCCGCCACCGCCAGCAATAATTCCGCCGCCGCCGCCGCCTCCGCCTACTATGAGATAATCAACTTCTCCGCCTTTAGTTACATTTAATGTAAATGATTTAGTTCCTAAGTCTATATCACCGGAATAATATTCTTCGAGGAATCCTTGAATAATTGGATCGTTTAACGTGATAGGGTCTGTTCTGTTGGTGTTTACGTCAGCTACATATCTAACACGGGCAGTTGATTTGTTGTCTCTAGCAGTTGTTGCAGTGCCGTTTGTTTCTACGCGGCCATACATTACATAATGTTGTGTAGCTTCGGGATTAGCTTTATCAGCTGTCCAAATTAGTTCGTTATCGTATCCACAACCTGTACCAACAGCAGGTCCCTCGTTTATTAGTTCATCTATAGTAGGTAATCTACATCCAATACTGTGAACAAATTCAAGTGCTTGTTCAAATGTCAACAGCGGAGAACATCCTGTTAAACTGTCAACTTCACCTTGCACAGTTGCGCCACCAGATCGAGTACCACCTAACACTGTAGCATCGCTTCTTGACACATAAGCAAATTCGTTTGTTCTAAAGATATGAGATCTATAAGAAATTCCGCCGATATTAGAATCAACAACAAGGCCGCCGGTGGCTTCTGCACCAGTACTAGAAACTTCGCGCCAGGCGCCACCGTCATAGTATTCTACTTCACTTATCGTTGTATTATATCGCATCATACCTTGTGTTGGTATACTTGGTCGTTGAGCTGTTGTTCCACTAGGCAGAGTTAATCTTCCGGTTGAATCAATTGTTGTGTTTTTAAATTGTGCCATTTAGAGTCCAAATCTCCATCTTGTTGCGTTGTAGTTATCTTCTACTTCTTGAGCTGTTAACCAGGTGTTATATAATTTAGCAGTAGCAATTTCGCCATTAAGTCTATTAGAAACACGAGTGTCAGACCAGCCAATTTGCATTTCACCTGCACCGCTAAGGATAGTGAGATTGCTACCGCTGTTTGTACCATCTAGCTGTCCATTAATGTATATTCTATTTTGAACTCCTGCTTCTCTTACACAAACAACGTGATACCAGGTATTTAAACTTAAATTAGTATTCTGTTCAAAGTTACTAGTACTTCTTGCACCAAAGTTTAGTCTAATATTGCCGCCAACTAAAATTGCCTGCATTCCTATACCTACTGCACTTGCATTGCCAAATATACTATAACCGCTTGTAGTATCTCCTGGAGGAGTAGCACGTAATCTAAACCAAGCTTCTTGAGTATAACTAACGTTACCTATTCCTAATTCTTGCTTGTCACAAAAACTTCTTCCTAAACCAATATGTTGATTAGATCCATTAAATCTAAGATGTCCTTTATGCGAACCTGGATTTACATAAAGAGGTGAATTTACAACAGTACCAACATTTCCACACTTAACGTCAAGCACTGTGCTTGCTTTATAACCTGCATAAGATGTTGGATTTCCAAAATCAAAATCAAATACTACATTTCTATTTGTAACTTTGGGCGCAGTAGTTTCTGGTTTTGTTAATAGCGGATATCGAACTATTACAATACCATCACCACCTTTGCCGCCACCTTTATCGGCTGCGCTCCAGCCGCCGCCGTCATATCCTGTGCCACCACCGCCACTGCCAGTGCCGTCTCCACCGTCAGTAATAAACGGATCATCAATAAATCTCGATCTTCTGCCGCCTTGGCCTCCGCCACCGTGGCCTCCTAGGCCGTTTTGATCCATACCATCATTTGGTTGATTTCCGCTGTAGTACCCGCCTGAGCCGCCTCCTCCGCCTGCATAAAATGTATGAATTCCGTTAGTAGAAACTGAAATGCCCGGGCCGCCATCTCCGCCGAGTGCAGCGACAGCAGTTTGTCCTACCCCGCCAGCTCCACCGCCACCTGCGGATGCGTCACCGTTACTAAGGCCAACTGTATCTCCACCGTTATTACCGCTGCCATATCCATATGTAGCAGTTTGTTGTGCTATTCCGGGTCGAGTACTGTAACCTCTATTCTGTGCATCTCCACGAACGCCGCCGCCGCTGCCTCCGTTAATCCGTGTTCCGGGATTTTGATATGTTCCGCCGCCACCGCCGCCCATAGCAGTAAATCCAAATGCAGTACTATCGTCTCCAGGAAATGCACCATCGCCCGAAGTTCCTCCACTATATGCTGTTGTTCCGACACTGCCGTCACCGACTTGTATAGTATAATTTCCTGTAGTAACGTTAATTAACCCAGTAACTAAGCCACCGGCTCCGCCGCCACCGCCGGAAGTGTCGCCACCTCCGCCACCACCACCTACTATGAGATATTCAATTTCTCCCGGGGATTGTACTGCAAAAGTCTCACTACCTAAAGTGTTATTAAATACGTGAACTCTATAAGTGCCGCCATCAGATTCTGTGTCATATATAATTCCGCCAGTAGCAACAACATTTTTTGGTTCTACTGATGACCAAACCGAATTGTTCTCAGAATAAGTTTCAAGAGCATTATTATCGCTGTTGTATCGAATTTGACCATCGGTTGGACTACTAGGACGCTGAGCTGCTGTGCCTGCTGGTAATGTTAGGAAAACGCTGTCGTCAATAGTAGTATTTTTGATATTTGACATTATTAACTTCCTTTTAGTTCGTCAATTTCTGCCTTTAAAGTTTTAACTGCTTCAATTAAATAGGCAGTTAATTTAGTATATTTAATACCTACAACATTATTTCCGTCATCTCTAGTAACTAAATCAGGTAACACATTTTCAGTCCATTCAGCAATTAGTCCTGATTCGTGTTCTTGATTGTCTAGTCTATCATATGTAACACCTTTCAGTTGCAAAATACTTTCTAATCCGTTCGTAATAGGTTCAATATTTTCTTTAAGAGCAATACTTGAAGTTTCAACTATAGTAACAGCAGTAAGCTGGCCTCCAATACCAACTCCTCCGGTTACTACTAAGGATCCAGTTGATGTGGAACTTGATGTTGTTGAAGCTGTAGATCTTATTTCAGCAGCACTAAGTCTGCCTGGATTTGGAACAAATTCTAATCTACCAGAAGCTACACTTAATGTATCTTCTGTTCCACTAGTAGAATCTGCCATAGCAACATAGTACGTTGAACCGTCTGCTGCACTTCTATCTGTAACTGCTAGTGCAGGAGAAATCCAACTTAAAACACCACTACCATCTGTAGTTAATGCTTGATTTGATGCTCCGTTATCACCCGGAAATGTTAGGGTGTAACTAGTACCGATTGACGCAGGTGCTTTAAGTGCAACATAGTCAGTATCACCATCTTGTAATCTAACTCCATTGTTTCCACTAATTAATATGTCTTTAGTAAACTCTGTGACTCCTGTACCATCTGGTGTAAAAACAATATTTGCATTTGTTTCAACAGATTCAAACGTATTAGTTTTTGAACTAATACTTCCTAATACCGGGCCACCTACTACTCCTGATGTAATTTTTCTTGGCATTGTTTTTTCCTTATGTAGTCGCTGTTTCTATACCGTAAACCATAACTGCTGTATTAGCTTGCGATGAACGTGCATAAATCTGTCTACTAGCATCAATTACTACACCAGTTCTTTCTAGAACACCGTTTGGTAGTATTTCTGTTTCGTATTCCAAGTAGTCATCTGCTACTGGTAATGTTGCCCCTGTTGGGTCTGTTTTAGCTACAGCTAGTCTAACTGTAATGCTAGTTGAGTTTTTATTACAGATACTTACCGTAGCCACACTAAAAGTATTTTCTGGTACAAGGTAAATTGCTGTATATGTTGTTGCAGCTAAATCTGCTGATCCTAATATTCCGTTTGCCATTTTTTAATCTCCAATTTTAATTATCTCAGGAAGTAGTTGTATGCTAAAGGTAATCCTAATACTGTTCCAGTAAATACTACATTTGCATTTATATTTATCGGACTTCCGCTAAGTGTTGTTATAGTGTCGGCTCCAATAAATATGTCACCTGCTGTTACGCTGTTAACATTCAATGTTGCGCCACCGCCACCAATTTGTGACTCAATATATGCTTTTACTGCTCTTTGTGTTGGTACAACTGTATCACTATTTGCAGTAAAGAACGGGTCTGTACTAAATTCAGTAATACTTGCTGAGTTACCACCTAGTGTAACTTCACCTAATGAAAGTTCTTGCAATCCTGCAATGTTAAATGCATCAGCATTCAATGTTGCAACACCAGTTGACTGTTCAATAGTAAACAAATCACCAACTCTAAAGTTACCATCTTGGTCAGTAGCAGTATAGAATACTCTACCACCGTTAAAGTCACTAGTTTCTTTTACTTGACTTGGTGCATTGAGTGGTACACCTGGATAATTTGTATCTGCAAAGCCACCTGTACCGATATCTAAGAAGTCGTGTCCAGTTAGACGTACTTGTGAGAACCTAATACGCAGTTCTACCGGATCGCCGTTTGGTAAATCTTCATCGACTGCTACATTAGGTGATACTTGTAAGAATCCTGTGTAACTTCCGTCATTTGATCCTATGAAACTAACAGTATTAACTAACTTAAAGAATCGCCCTGGTAAACTATCAAACTCAACATTTGATCCATTTACTGGACGACTAGTTAATCTACGTACAGCAATAAATGCACCTGCTTGTGGGAAGTTTGCATTACCATTTGAATTTTGTGCATCTACTTCTGCTGTTGCGCTTGTAAATCCTGTACCTCTATTATTAAATGTTGGATTTGCTAATACTCCATTACCGATTTGCGGTACTAGTACAACATCATCAACGTTGTTAGGATCTGTTATAGTTATTGTCGGAGCACTTGTATAGCCGCTTCCTGGCTCTGTTATTCTAATAGCAAAAACTTGTTCATTTGCTACACTTGCTCTACCTTTTGCAGGTGTATTAATTTTAGCATATTTTCCTGATGTTCCTGCTCCTGGTAGTATCATTACAAATTTACCTTCTTGTGCAGGATTACCAAATGCTATTGCATTAAATCCACCTGTAGTAGCTGTTCCAGTTAATGTATATGACTGCCAATATAATCCATCGTGACTGTATTGAACTTGGTCAGTGTCATCACTTGTAATAACAAATGTACCTTGTCCGTATGCTAGTTTACGTTCTGTAGCAGGTAGAGGAAGTGTAAGTGTGTTTTCGTACCAAGTAACACCGTCTAGTGAGTACATAATACCGTTTGTACCACCGAGTGCTACAAACTTACCATTACCCCATACAATATCTGTTACTGCTGCAAATGCTGCTGGAGCAGTTACGCCTGTCCAACTAATACCGTCTTCGGAATATGCTGCACTTGTTGTTCCGCTGTTGATAGCAACAAACTTACCTGCACCGTACGCCATTTCACCAAAACCATTTGCTGGAAGTGCTGTGCCAGTTATGCTCCAAGTTTGACCACCGTTATCTGAATATGCAACATCTTGATCAGCGTCACTAATAACAACAAACCTTGCTGTAACATTATCAATTTGACCAAATGCTACAGTATTTTCTCCTGTTGCATTAAACGATCCTGGTAAAGAACTAGTTAACCACGTGTCACTATCATTTGAGTAAGCAACTGTGCCGTCACCGTCTGCTATTACTAATACTGCGCTAGGAAGGAATGTACTTGAACCATCGTCTTGTAATCCATCTGCAATACTTGCCCAATTTCCGCCTGGTAAAGTAGGTAATACTTCTGACGTCCAAGTTTCACCATCAATACTTACAGCTCCGTTTGTTCCTGCACCTACTGCAAGGAATTTACCTGCCTGCGCAGTTCCTGCAAAGTCAAAATCTACAATAGCCCCTGTCACACTGTTTACTGTTGTTACAGTTATTGTAATATCGTTAGCTGTAGTTGCTCCGCCAACGTTTGTGCCTACAATAGTTAACGTGTCAAGTCTTGAATATCCTGTTCCGGCTGCATTAATATCTAGATAATATTTACTTCCGTTACGAGTAATATCAAAAGTTGCTCCTGATCCGTTGCCACCTGTAGTACTTACACCTGTATACTGTGCTGCTGTGTTAATCCATTCAACATCATACCAAGTAGTTGATGTTGGCATTGTAATACTATTGCTTGAATTAGTCGGAGCAGTAATTGCAACTCTTGGTTCAATTTGATATGTTGAAGAACTGTTAGGAGCAACAATAGGTGTTCCTGGAACTACGTGATCCCAGCCTGCAACACCATCTGATTCTCTTATAACTGTTGCTTCTTTAGTACCTGCATTATATGTGTTAATAATTGCATACTGTCCTATACCAGCAGCACCTATGATATAAATTTTCATTCCTGGGTATGCTGAACTTAATGAACCGTCTGTTGCACTTAGGAATAATCCTGTTGTACTACCACTTTGTGCAACGTTACTTGATATTATATAGCCGCTACCACCTAGTGCAATATCTGGATCTGCATCTTGATCAACATATGCATAGTTAAATCCTCCATCACGGAATTCATCAGCAACTACTACTTCATTAGACCCTGGGCCAAATATATTAAGTGTAGCTTCAGTATAATCATTACCTGCGTGTGTGTATTCAACATTTAATAGTTGAACATTATCTGTATTAATTTGTGATATAGTTGCGTTATATTGTGTACGATTGTCAACTACTGCTGTAACTGCTGTTTCGTCTGGATCAACACCTGTTGCTACTGAACCAAAGTCACCGTATGAGTTGTTACCATTTGTTGCACGTACTCTACCACCTGTTTCTGCAAGATAGCCAATGTGTGAGTAGTATGTGAATACTGATACAAGTTCTGCTCTACCATTGTTAAGAATGTGTGCGCCAATACCGTCACTAATGACCTGTGTAAAGTCATTAGACACCATCGAGTCATTACCGCCATTGTGTAAAGCACCATCAATTTTTTGTCCAGTTGCTGCTGTACCAAATGTTGTAACACCTTGTATGTATGGCGACCGTGTAATAATCCAAGTACGGAAATCATCTGGTCCCCAACCCGGATCTAATGAGCAATATGCTCCTGCACTTACTTTACTATATCCATATGTATTTTCTGGTAACAAGTCACCGCTTAGGCCTTGTAGAGTACTGTTTCTAACACCGGTTGCATCTCTTAGATAGAACATATCCTCTTCTTGAGATCCTGTAACACTATTGTTATAGAAACGTGCTACATATCTAGAAGCATAATTGCCCGGCCACATTAGATCGTATTTTAATGCATCAATATAGTAGTCAACATCTCTAGCACAAAGAGCCTCGTTGTATGTATAATTTTCCCAAATGCTGCCACTTGCTGCACCAGCAATTTGAACATCAATCCAGGCTGCAATTTCAGCTTTGATAAAGTCTCTGTTGCGCTCTAGCTGTAGTTTTGCATAGTATCTATTTTGATCAGCAGTTACACAAACACTGCCTTCATTAGTTGCGCCAAATATAACTGCATCAATAATTCTAGCACTTGCTGTTATTCTTGTAATAGCTGTTGCATCACTTGCAACATTTGCTATTGCTTCAGTAGTTAATGCATTTGTTATAGCATCTCTAGTGATTGTTTTTTGGTTTCCGGTATAAACTTCAATAGCAGTTTTACGTAAGTATGCGTGTGCTGCTTTTAGTGTTCTATAATTACTGTTTAAAGCAAAGTCAAATCTGACTGCTTCTAATATCTTACGGATATCTCTTATACATTTAATTTGAAGATATTTAACTTTTGTTATTCCTGATTGTGTTGAAGTTGCACTCGGGAACACTGTATTTGAAGCACCAGATCCGCTGTTGCAACTTACTGTAATACTTTCAATATTAACTATGTCGCCTGCTGATAACCCGTGAGTGCCTGTGGTTACTATAGCATAACCAGTAACATTATCGTATACAAAATTAGTTACTGCTAATACAGTTCCATTTGCTTTAGTAACTGTTCCTCCGCTAACATATGTATGAACTAAAGAATGTTTGCCTACATATATACGGAATTGGGTAGTCGTCAACGATGTACTGTCAACTGCCCAGTCAGTATGCCAAGCAACAACATTTAAATCATCTATAACATTTTGAATAACAGTATCTTCTGCGGCTACAAGTGCATTAGAAGCACTAATCAATGCTGTAGTTGAGTTAACACCGTCTGCTAGTGTTGGATTAACAAGTGTAGTTGTTGTACCAACTGCATCTGGTCCGTTGTTAATAATATCAATAATGTCTTCTATGTTATTTGCAATTTCAGTGGTACTACCTGCTATACCTGCAAGAACTTGTTCTACTTCTGCTTGCTTAGGACTTACAATTAGTGTATTTCCAGCAACACTTTCTGCTGTTGTTCTTAAATAATTGATTGACGCAATACATTCTGTCTTTAACGAAGCTGGAAGTTGATCGTATGTTTGATCGTCTCCATCCCAATACGATAGCCCAGCTATTACAGCCATTGAGTTGCCGCCATATGTTAAGTCATAAATTAACGAATCAATAATAAATCCAGTATCACGTCGACTATCAGTTTTTCCGTATTTTAGTGTTGGATATTCTGTATCTAAGAACGCAATTACTTCTGCTTTTAAAAAGTCTTTGTTTGCTATAATATTTTCTCTTGCATTTTCTAAAGTTGCACTATAGCCTGTAGGATCTGTATAGTATCCTGCACTCATAGTTTTTAGTCCATAGTCGATTTGATATTTCATCATATCAACTAGACTTTCTACAACTGTTTCTTGTGCAGTTACAGCATATGGCCAGTTTTGATCTTGTGGCTCAGTATTACCATTAGATGCAGTAATAGATGTGCCTACAACTATATCTCCTACAACCTCAGCAATTCTATCAAACGTTGCTACTGTATTTGGTGTGTCTGTTGCCGGTGTTGTTTTCCCAGCAGCAATAATCTTTGTTGAACGTAGTTCGTCACCTAATATAGCACAATATGCCGGTACTCTAATTGGTAGAACTTCATAATGTTCTCCTGTAGACACTTTAACTAGTGTTTGAGGAATATCACGAGCTGGTACTGCGCTAGTGTCTCCTGCTGTGATTGTGTCGGTAATTATTTTAACTAAACTTTGTATTTTAGTATATACGCCTGTTTCTGATACAAGCGTTGTACTTGTAAATTGATCAACAATTGCTGTACTATCATCTGTAACATTTTGATAAATTGCGCTCGGTGCTTCATTTTTAAGAATTGCATCAACAACAGTTAGCATATAATTATATGCTGCAACTGATTGTGTTGCTTCTCCTGCTAGGCCCGCACCGCCGTAAACTTTATCCTCAGATGCATCTGAAAATTCGCCATTTGCACTAAATCCATTAACAAACGAAAGTGCTGCTGCTCTTGATTTTAGGTTGCCGCCGTGGCCAATGTCCCATATCAATCTATCAACAATATATCCAACATCACGTTTACAATTGTCTTCACCGTATACAAAGTTATTCCAAATGCCTGATCCTCCAGCATTTGCAATTTGATAGTTAATCCAAGATCCAACTTCTTCTTGAATAAACACTCTGTTCATTTCTAATAGATATTGTGCATTAGGATTCTTTGGTCCTTCTTCAATACGTTCACAAGCATAACGTATTGATTTAAATGGTCTATCAACACTACCACCTGATTCCGGAAACGGTCTATCAATACCGTGTTCTGACACATAATAAATGTCTTCGATAGTTTGTAAAAACTCCCATTCTGGAATACCTGTTGATCCTACTTGTAAAACTTGTCCTTCTAATCCAACTGGTAATCTTGTAGGAGCACTTCCGCTGTAATAAACTAAGTCGCCTGCTGTAGTAAGTACACTAGCTTCTGAACCAATTGCAATAACACTCCAGTACTGACCGCTATCTGCTAGATCAGGACGAGATCCTTCGTTGCCGCCGCCCGGCTGTACTAGTGTTGCTGTTGAATAATCGTCACCTTCTGATATATGATATAAAGTACAGTAGTAGCTGTTGTCTCCGTAACGAACAACGTCACCTTCGTAATATTCTTGATCGTCTAACCACTCGCCTCTCCAACGGAATCCTTCATTTAGTAGTTTCCAATAAGTTTCGTTTGGTGGTTGCTGTCCTTCTTCGTGATCTAAAATACATACGTAGGTAAACCCGCCTAAGCGTACAACTTCGCCTACTTTATAATGTTGATTAGCACTATCTTCATTCCAGTCGCCTATAAATCTAAAACCTTCAGTAAATAAATCCCATTCGGTAGGCGATGTTGAGGTGTATGTGCCGCCTGATGTATATGTTGTAAATCCAGATGAATCTAATGATGTTACTAAGTCTACATCTGTGTATAAATCAAAAGTATTTGCATCAATTACATTAATATAAAGGATAAGACCGTTAATTTCAGTCATCCCTTCTACATCATTGATTATAATCTGTCTACCGTCTTGTAGTCCGTGATTTGTACTTGTTGCTCTTGCAGTAGCGTCTTGTATTATTCCTGTAATTGTTCCGCTTTGTGGTCCTGGAGTAATTTCTGTGTGATTAGTTTTTGCAATATATTGATTGCCGCCGTAACGTACAACGTCACCTGGCTGGTAGCCTCTGAAAGGGCTCCAATCATTTTCATATTGGAATCCTTCTACAAATTGACTCCAATTTGCTCCGTCAGTTCCTAAATCAGTTGTACTTGTGTGTGCAGTAGTACAAATCCATACACCGGCTCCGTAACGAACTAAGTCATTGTATTTGTATCTTGTACTAGATGTCCATTCGCCTTTAAATTCTAAACCTTGATTAAATGTATCCCAATTTGATATGTCAAATTCTAATCCGTCTGCGGCAGTTGCAGTTGAAACGTGTAGTGTATTACAAACATAGGTAGACCCTCCGTACTTTACAAAATCATTGATTCGATATCTAGTCGATACTGACCAATCACCTTTCCAGTCTAACCCTTCAGCATAAGCGTCCCATTTAGCAATATCAATTTCTAAACCATCAGTAGCATCAGCTACAGTAGCAGCACTAGTATGATTAGTATTAGCGATATATAATCTTGCGCCGTAGCTGACTATGTCATTATAAACATATGCAGTATCTACTGTCCATTCACCCTTCCAAGTTTGACCATCACTAACTAAATTCCACTTAGATGGAACAATATCTAAGTCTGTAAAGAAGTCTGTGTCACTTGTATGACCTGTTACACAAATGTATGTTTTGCCGCCAAAGGCAACTACATCATCTTGATAGTAGACATTTGATGCTGTCCAGTCACCTTTCCAAACAAATCTAATTCTACCTAGTTTAAATTCTGCCATTTTTTATTCCTACTTGCACGTTGTATATATTTATCATAATATAGTCTCTTTGTTTTTTATTGCATTGTATCATCAAAAGGTTTCAACATAAGCATTTGACTTACAATAGTTCCCGATATTCCTGTTTGGTTAGTTGTTATAGTACCTTCACCGTCATCACTTGTAAATTGACCGTCAAATACCACATCTGCTGGTATAATAACATATTGACCTGTATTAGTATTAATTTCGTTTTCTGGAATGCCGCCTAATAATACTCTACCAGCCTGTAATTTATTAACTTCTAATTCTGAGCCGCCAACACTTAATCTATTTGAAAGGAATGTTACAATAGCTCTTTGTGTAGGAATAACATTATTTGAGTCTGCACTAAATGTTCCGTCTGTTGAAAACTCACTAACAACAGTTCCCGAACCGCCTAATCTAACACCGCCTAATGCTAATTCGCTTAGTCCATCTAAGTCAAAGAATTCAGCACTAATAGTAACAACACCTGTTGCTTGTTGTACACTAAATAATTCACCAGTTCTAAAGTTACCATCTTGGTCTGTACTTACATAATATACTCTTCCGCCATTTGATTCGTAAACTTCATTTTCAGGTGCAGCATTAAAGAATGCACCTCCTGCATAAACAGTTGGATAGTTTGTTTCAGTAAAGTTACCAGTTCCTATATCTAAGAAATCGTGACCACTAATTCTACATTGAGCATATCTTTCTCGCAGTGTTACTTGTGTTCCGTGTGGTACAACATACTCTACATCTAATCTTGGAGATATTTGAAATTCTACTAAGTTTGTTTCATTTCCTAATCCATCGTCACCTAAGTTTTTTACTGTTACGCCACTAAACGTAGCAAGCGTTCCTGGTTCTAATGCGTTAGGATCTTCAACTCCTACAATCTGAATTTGTACGCCAGGACCTGGGATAGCAGTTATGCCTGACACTGTAAGTATATTCCCTACAGGAATATCGTCAGCAAATCCGTCGCCAGTAATTGTAATTGTACTTGTAGTATTTCTATATCCTGCGCCTCGATCAATAAAGTCTGGCTGCGCAAGTACTTTGTCAGCTATTCTACTTTCTGTAGCTGCACTAAATGTAACATTAGGATCTGTAATAGTTACTGTTGGAGATGACTCAGTATCGTATCCGCTACCAGGGTCTAGTACTCTAATTTCGCTTATAGATCCTACATTAAGGTCCATTCTTAACTTAGCACGAGCACCTGTAGTAACTATTGCAACTGCGTCTGTAGATGCTGCATTTGCCTTTATAAACCATTTTTTATTTCCGTATGTAAGTGCTCTCCAAGTCCTACTACTTGGAAGTGACCGCTGTATCCATAATATACCATCTTCACTAGTAAATAATGAAGAACTTGCTGTATTTGTTTGACTATTAATTAACGCAACAAATACTCCGTTTCCGTATTTAATAGCAGGAGATGTAATAGTTGCCCCTGCGACAAAACTAAATGTTTGAGCATTAGTATACCAAGTTATGCCATCAAAACTATATGCTGTTTCGCCGTCAGTTACAGACAATGCAACAAACCTGTTATTTCCGTAAGCAATAGAATCTGGGTTAAAATTTATTGCACTATCGTGTCTGGTCCAGGTTGTGCCGTTTGTACTAGTTGCTGTTGCGCCGTCACTTGACGATATTGCAACGAACTTACCTTTACCATAAGTAATACTAGTCCAAACACTAGTAGTACTGTCTACACCTCCATCAGTATCGTCTGGAATACTACCTGTTGTCCAAGTTACTCCGTCTATACTACTTGCTACGACATCAGTGTCTGTTGCTATTAAAACAAATTTACCATTACCGTAAACACTGTCTGACCAAGCTGCTTCTCCTGGTAATGCCACCTCACTCCAAGTAATACCTGTTAAACTAGATGCTACTTTTGCTTCTCCTGATGCAGTTGCAATAAATCTATTATTACCAGCTGACAAACTTGTCATTGTAGCGTTAAATGGTAAGGTTACTTCAGTCCAGTTAGATCCGTCATCACTCCATCTAGCATTTTCTATGTTAGTTAACGATACAAATCGTCCGCCTCTACCTATACCAGACTGACTAAACGTAACAATACTTGAGGTACTATCGTCTGTGACTTCGGTAACTGTAATTGTTAAATCATTTGCAGGCGTTGTTCCTCCTAATGCTGTTCCTAGTATAGTAATTTTATCATTAGGTGCGTAGCCGCCTCCAGGATTTGTAATAGCTACATTATATGTAGATCCTTGCCTAGTGACAAAGAATGATGCATTAATTGGTGATCCGTCAAATGTGTCTCCTGTACCAGAACTTAACACTAGATCAATTTCTTCTCCTATTTGAAACCCAGTCCCTCCAGCATCAACGTCGACTTCAATTACTGTATCTGTATTTGCACTAATTGATTGAATTGTTGCAGTTGTTCCTGATGTTCTACCTTTTATAGTAAATGGTACATTTGGATTTGCAGAAAAGTCTGCATTAAACTGTAGTGCTATATCAGAAATAACTGTTTTTACAGTAACTCTAATATTGTTGTCATCTTTCCAAATTACATTGCCGCCGCCTGTTACGCCAGCATATGTTTCTGTAATATTCCCAAACGCCATATCGACATATGATCTGTTAGTAAATAAATCACTAGTCGAAGCATTAAAAGATGGTTCAGAAACTGCTATTCTTGGTTCAATTCTATAACGTGTAGTAAGATCAAGTGCTGCTACTAAAGGTGTTCCGGGAATTATATGGTCCCAACCTAATTCGTCGTCACTGTCTCTAGTAACTGTCACTTCCTTAGTTGCAAAATTAAATCCGGTTATATATCCATATTGCCCTACGCCTGTGCCGCCAGTTATTGTTATTCTCATACCTAGTATTTCTGATTCAAACTGAGTCACATCGGTAGCAGCAAGTTTAAGTGTTGCTGCTGCATTAGCAGTTTCTTGTGCGCTACCTTGTCGTCTTAGATATCCTGCACCACCTGCTTTACTAGATCCATCTGCACTAATTAATCTTTCTTCAAATAATCCTCCGTCTCTAAAATCAGTATATTCTACACTAGCATTGGCTCCTGCGCCTACAATAGATGCAGTAGCAGAGGTATAATTTTGGCCTGCATTTGAGTATTCAAATATTTTAATTTCGTCGTTGCTTCCGCCAGCAAACGCTTCTGATACTGTTGCTTGATTATTTCTGTTAAACGCTTCTGCAATCTGTGGCACTTCGGTATCGTCATTGCCGTCAGCAATTGATCCGTATCGTCCGTATGAGTTGTTACCATTAGCTGCACGTATAATTCCGCCGTCTTCAGCAAAGTAACCAACCTGACAATAATATGTAAACACACTAACTAATTCTGCTCTTGCATTATTTGTAATCCAAGCTCCAATGCCGTCACTTAGTACTTGCGTAAAGTCGTTTGCTGTCATAGACTTATTGCCGCCATTATGTAATGCGCCATCAACCTTCATACCTATACATCCAGTACCAGTATTAGTTAAACCTTGTATATAAGGAGATCTATTTTTAATCCAAGTGCGTTCGTCATCTGGACCCCAACCCGGATCTAAACTTACTAATGCTCCTCCTGTAGGTTTCTGATATAATTCAAATACGCCTGGTGGATTAAGAACTCCTTGCAAGCCGCCAGTTGTCATATCTCTTAAACCTGTAGTATCTCTCATATAAAATAAATTAGTAGTTGCACTACCGTTTACAGAATTTGCGTATCGTTGTGCTGATAATAATGTTTGATAATTGCCGGGATAATTTGCATCTTTCTTAAATGCTCTTAGTAAATGCCTTATATCGTTTTTTATTTGCAGTTCGTCAAATGTTACAGCAGGATATTCATTCTTTATATAAGATATTAATTCTTGTGCTATAAAGTTTCTATTAATATCTAATGATGCTCCTGCGTTTTTAACAAATGCGTCAGTTGAAATAGTATTTGTTCCTACAACATCAGGATTTACATCTCCGTCACCAGTATAAAATTCAATATAGTTTTGATAATCAGTTATCAACGACAATATGTAATTTGCACCAGTTAGATCCGATACAGGAAAGTTATCTTGAAAAATTGGAGTTCCGTCTGGTCCTACTCCTGTTTCTTCTAATACTTCTGTAATTTGAGATACTTCGTTACCAGATTGCGGCGTAATTTCTACAGCAGTAATTATGTCTAATAATATAGATATAAAGTGTGTTAGATACAGTTGTGTATATTGGTACGAGTCTTCGTATAACTTAATAGGACTGTTGGCTAATACTGTTGTTGAACGTAATTCGTCTCCATTAACTGCACATCCTGCTGGAATAACAATTGGCGATACTTCTTCAAACTTTCCTGTACTTACTCTTATTATTACTGGTGTTAGAGGTTCAAAGTTATCTTCTACATATTCAGCTGCGTAACGTATTGTACGAAACGGTTTTTGAAAAGTTCCTCTGTTTTCGTCATCAATTCCATTAGAGGCAACCCATATTGAATCTGCGTCTTCTTGTATATCTCTCCAATATACTTCTAGATCCGATGATACTGACACCAGTTGTTCTGATTCTCCAATGCCTAATCTAGTATCTCCAAAAGTACTATCATCAAATACAGTACTTCCGTCATCATCAAGTTGTCTGTTCTCCCCATAAGTAAGTAAATCGCCCTTTACTTCTAAAGCAGCAGGTTGACCTGCTTGGATTAGTATATCCCAGTAAAAACGTCCACTGCCGTTATCTCCTGGAAAGTTTACAAAACTTGCTTCGTGTTCAATATTACAAGTATATGAAGTTCCTTTGAAGATAATTACATCGCCTACACTATAAATATCGCCTTCAGTCCAGTTTCCTTTTAATGACTTGCCTGGCACTATTAGTTCCCAGGTAGAGTCATCAAGGTAGTCAAGAGTACTATTATCTAAAAATTCGCCGCTAATTAAATTCCCTTGTTCATCAAATTCACCACCTATATTAACTAATGCTACATATAAGTTGCCGCCTCTTAAAACTACGTCACCTGTTTTATAAAAGTTAGTTGATAACCATTTTCCTCTAAAGTTTATATTTTTTGCTAACACTATCCAATCAGTACTTCCTCCGTCGGAACTAATAAAAGGTTTTGAATTTACATTATTAGAAATAGCATAGTACATATAACCAGTGTGTCTTACAATATCACCTAAATTATAAGTTGTAGTGTCGTTCCAAATACCATCGTATTCTGAGCCGTATACTTCGATAGTAAATTTACTATCATCAAATATAGTCGCTATATGAGTTTCAATACATCTATAAATTGCGCCGCCGTATTTTACAAAATCATTAATTCGATATTCTGTGTTTGGAGAAAATTCTCCTCTCCACTCTATGCCTTCACGGTATATTTCCCAATTGCTTATATTATCTTCTAATACTGATGACGAGATGTGTCCAATCATACACTTGTATGCATTGCCGTTATAGCTTACAACTGCACCTGGTGCATAAGAAGTACTAGCTGTCCAAACTCCTACAAAACTTGTAGTTTGACTAAATGCTGTCCAATTTCCTATATCACTGCCAAATGACGAAGCATTATGATTTATTACACATCTCCATAGAGATCCGTTATATTTTACAATATCGCCTAAATTATATGCAGTACCTTGTTCCCAGTCACCTGTGAAACTTAAACCATTTGTCATTACTGTCCATCGAGGTTGCGGTTGCGGTGGTACTGATCCTGGAAGTGTAGCATCTAAGTCAGCAGCAAATGTTGATGATGCTGCGTGAGTAATAATACAAACATAGCTCTTACCGTTAACACGTACAACATCGTCTCGTTTGTATGCTGTGGCTGTTGTCCAATCGCCTTTCCAGTTATACTTAAATCGTTCTAGTTTAAATTCTGCCATTTTCTATTCCTTAATACCCTGGTCCTGAAATATTATCAGGGTAAACATAATCTTCTGAAATTCTTGCAATAAATTGTCCATCCGTAGGATCAATGTAATATGTTAATAATCTTCCGTCCCACTTAATTTGTTGATATCTTAAATTGTCGTATACAATGTCGTGGTTTGCATCAATACCTTCTAAAAAGTCAATCCCTTCTTCAAAGTCGGGATAGTTGTTTTCACCAACACCAATGTCGTTTATAGTTGCTGTGCCTTGTCCACTAAGTTGATCAACTCTTAACAAAAACAATTCGCCGTCTTCGTTTCTACGCATACCGTAAAAATATTGTTTAATAAATCCCTGAACAATTGATTCTGGATTATTACCTATGTAATGACTCATTATACAATCTCCACTATACTTGCAACAACGTCAACGCTGTCGTCTATACTTGAACGCACTTGTAATTTATTACTTGGTGCGATAATTAATTTTTCACCTGTTGCTACTACACGCAAACTAGTGTTTGCTGGAAGTAGTGTTTCTTTTAAATAATAACCTGTTATACTTGTATCATCTTGAACTAATACATCTACATACACAAAAGATTGTGTTAGGTTTGTTAAACTTAGCCCAATTACTGTTGCCCGAGTACTTGCATCGGTCTCGTAAATGTCAATAGGCACTACGCCTACATTGTTAATTACTTTATTTCTAAATACTGTTGCCATCTTTTTATCCTAAACTCAATACAATTTCGAATGCTATTTCTTCAGCTTCTGCTCTTGATATACCTGCTGACGAACCTGCAACTGATACCCAGTTTGCGCCGTCATATATTTCAGTTCTTGCTGCATCTGTGTTCCAACGTAATTGACCAACTTCTGTATATGCAACTGGCGGTCTTGCTGCATTTCCGCCTGCTGGTATAACTAAACCATATGTTCCATCAAACTTAACATAACCATTGTTAGTTGCTTCAAAAGTTGTTACACTATCAGCAACTGTATTAGTTATGGTATTATCTTTAAACGCAAAGTTGTCAAACTTAACAGAACCAACACCATTTGCCGTTAATTCTAAATCAGTATTATTTGTAGTTGTACTTATCAAATTACCATCAATGGTGATGTCATCTACGGTTACTTTTAGTGCATTTAATCTATTTTGATCAATATCTACTGTTAACGTGTTTGCATTATAAAATCTAATTTTATCGTCATTTGCACCTTCAGTAAGTTCGGCTGTAACACGGGTATCGCCATCTAAGTCTTCAACACCTTTTAAATTAATCCAGTTAGTGCCATTAAATCCTTCAAATCTAGCAAGCTCTGAATTAAATCTAATTTGTCCTGCAACTCCAGTTGGACGTTGACTAGTGTCACCAGACGGTAATTTAAGTGAGCCCGTAGCATCAATAATAACCGCTTCACTTCCTGACTGAATTGTTATATCGCCAGTTGAACTAATTGTACTATTATTAATACTAAATGTATCAATTACAATACTACCTGTGTCAGATGCCCGTAATTCTAGATTACTACTTGTGATTGTTGTTGTAATAAAATTATCATCTACAAGTATATCGCCGGTATGAAAAGTATTGGCGCTAATAGTACCAATACTATCAACATCTGTAACTGTTAAGATTCCGTTAACTGTTAAGTCGCCTGTAATTTCAACATCATTGTTTGGTATGGTAATAATACCAGTACCGTTGGCTCTAAGTTCTAGATCGCTTTGTGACAATGTTGTGGTTAATACATTACCTACAAGTCGTATATCGTCAAGCTGTATTCCACTAGAATTAATATCTCCCGAAACTGTTAAGTTACCTGACAGTCCAAAGTCGCCAGTTTGTGTAGTGTCACCAACGTGTGTAAGAGTACCTGTTATAGTTGTATCGTCTAGATCAGCGTCGCTGTTTACAGTTAAAGTTTGTTCTATTATAACATCGTTACTTGGTACTGTTACATTACCTGTTTGATTTGCTCTAAGTTCTAGATCACTATTACTTTGCGTTGTAGTAATAAAGTTATCATCAATTAATATGTTGCCAGTACTAAATCTGTTAGCAGTAATAGTTCCTGCTGAATTAATATCGCCTACAGTAATTGTGCCGTCTACTGTTAAATCATTTGCAATATGTAAATCATTATCTGGTAATAATATTTTACCTGTGTTGTTTGCACGTAATTCTAAATCTACACTGGTTGTGGTAGTTGTAATAAAATTATCATCTATTAATATTTCTTCAAACTGTGCAGAACGTGTAACTGTTAAATCTCCACCAACTGAAAGATCACTTGTAATTGAATAATCGCCAGTTTGTGTTATGTCACCTGTAATATTTACATTACCTGTTAGTGTTGTGTCACCTAATGTAGCATCACCGTTAACAAATAGGTTATTAGTAATTCTAACATCGTTATTAGGAATAAGAACTTCGCCAGTTCCGTTAGCACGTAATTCTAAATCTACATTTGTATCAATAGTTGTAATAAAATTATCTTCAATTAAAATAGTACCATTGCTAATTTCGCCGGCGATTGTAAAGTTACCAGTTTGTGTAGTATTGCCTACGTGTGTAACTAACCCTGTTATATTTGTATCTTGTAAATCTGTATTACCACTTACTGTTAGTGTTTGACCAAATGTAACATCATTTTGTGGGAAATTAATTGTACCTGTGCCATTAGCACGTAGTTCTAAGTCGCTGGTAGTAACTGTAGTTTCAATTACATTACTATCTATTTGTATAGTGCCGTTTGTAAATGCGCCAGTAACGGTGTAGTTACCAGTTTGTGTAGTGCTGCCAACGTGTGTTAATGTGCCGTCAATATTTGTATCGTCTAGATTAGTAATACCGTCTACATCTAGGTCGTTTGTAATTGTAACATTATTAGTTGGTATACTGATAATACCACTACTATTTGCACGTAGTTCTAAGTTTGAACTTGTGTCAGTTGTTTCAATTGTGTTTCCGTCAATGCTAATATTGCCGTTTGTAAACTCTCCCCCAGAAAGAGTAAAGGTACCTGTTTGTACAGTATTACCAAAATGCACTAAGCCACCGCTTACGTTTACGCTTTGTAAATCAGTAGTACCGTTAACTGTTAATGCTTGGCCAAATACAACATCACTAGTAGGAACAGTCACAACCCCTGTGCCATTAGCACGTAATTCTAAATCTGCAGTTGAAGCTGTTGCTTCTACAGTTGTTCCACTAATTTGTATATCGCCAATGTTAGCATCATTTGCTGTTATGTTTGCTGTAACTGTTAAGTTATTAGCATCAATGTCGCCTGTAACTGATAAGTTGTTGGTAATATTTACATCGTTACTAGGAACAAGTATTTCGCCAGTTCCGTTAGCACGTAATTCTAAATCTACATCAGTTGTAGTAGTTGTAATAAAATTATTATTAATTAATATTTCTTCAAACTGTGCTGCGGCACCAACAGTTAGATTTTGTCCAACAGTTAAATCTTCAGTAAGTGTATAATTACCTGTTTGATTTAAATCACCAACTAGTGTTAGTGTGCCTGTAATAGCTGTATTAGCAAGTGTAACTGTTCCATCTACAGTTAGATCATTATCTATTTGTACATTGTTACTAGGTACAACTACTTGACCTGTGCCTGCTGCACGTAGCTCTAAGTCTGCTTCTGTTTCTGTTGTTGTAATATAATTGTCACGTATTTGTAAACTATCTACATCGATTTGATTTACATACAAATTGCTCCAAGTTTTTGTAGCAGTACCTAAGCTATATGTGCTATCTAATCTTGGAATAATATCACTGTCAATTCCTGCAACAAACTGAATAGTATCACTTGCTTCGTCACCAATTGTAATGTTGCCGCCAATAGTTACATTACCTGTGACATCTAAATCACCAGTAATGTCAACGTTATCTAATAAATTAATTTGTCCACTTGCTGCTGCAAAGTCTGCGTCTTGCGTTAGAGTTTGAATAGTGTTGCCACTAATACGCCAGTCACCAGTTTCAATTTTAGTTCCGTCTACAAATGTAGTATCGCTTCCTGTATTAAAAGAAACTCCATTAGTTGTGTTAATAATAAAGTCGCTAACACTAAATGCAGCACTACCTGTTTCTTGATTTACATAAAATAAATCTCCAACTCTAAAGTCACCTTTGTGGTCTACTGAGTTATAACGTATCTGTGCATCATTTGTTTCAACTACTTCGTTTGCTTGAATAACTGTACTTGTTTCATTAGTAACTTCTTTTCCGTTACCAATATATGCTAGATTATGTCCAATAGCGTAAACTAATACACCCGGTCCGTCACCTACTAATCCAAAGTTACCATAAACACTAGCACTACCAATCATTCTAATTTCAGCACCAAAGTCTCGTACATCTACATTTTCAATTGTAGTTGCAGAGCCGCCTCCACTAAATGCAATAGTTGCTGGTGTTGTGTCAAAGCCAATTAAGTCTGTATTCTTACCATCAACAATAAGTATATCGCCGTTTTCAACACTTTCAATTGTTAATGGGCCAACTACTGTTGAACTGTCTGTTGACGTAAATGTTACAGTTTGTGCTGCTGCCGGAGCAGTTCCTGATAAGCCACTTAGTCTAATGCGTGTTTTACCGTCACCCTTTAATCCAGTTGTTCCGTCAAATGCATATAATCCTCTATCAGCAAAGTAAGTAAATGAGTTTAACCACTCAATTCTAGCACCGTTGGTTGCTGTAAGTGCATCTACACCTGGTGTAATAAATGTTGCTGCGTGGAAAAGCATTGCTGCTTCGCGACTGTTTGTTGTGGCGGCACTGCCGTCTACTAGAGCGCCTTTACCAGCATCACCTTGTGCAAAACCTCTTGGATCACTTGGGCTTGTTACGCTACCTTTTGTAATTACTGTAGTGTTTTTAATATACGGACTACGACTAGTTACAGTAAACCCTGTAGCAAAACGGAAAGCATATCCTGTGTCGTTGCCACTGTTATAATAAAAATCTGCAACTGTGACATCTTCTATAGTGCTTTCGCCATTTAGCAAAAATGCATCTAAATCTTGTGTTGCTACTGTAGGAACAATTTTTACACTTCTTAAACTTTCGCCTTTAACTGTAACGCCTGCTGGAACTGTTAACGGAAATGTTTCTGTGTACACACCTGGAAGAATATGTATAGTTGGAGCAAGTTCGCCGTTACTAACATCTGTTGCTGCAACACTTAATGCGTAAGCCAATGATGCAAACGGATCTTGCGGATGATCACCATAGTTTGCATCATCACCGTTTTCAGCAACATAATAAATATTTCCTTGACGTAATGTTAAATTAATACCATCAACACTAATGTTACCAGTATTAACACCGTCAGTAGTAATAGACCTAACCCAAACATCGTCCCAACGTTTAGCATCTTTTTGTATTTGTGTAACGTTGTATGTTCCGTTAGGAATATCTGGAACAGATACACTTACTGTTTGCGGATTTGTTCCAGTCCAGGCAGTAGTAGTAGTTGCAGAATATCTAGTACCTGATATTGTGTTTAGTGTTATTAGATAATAATATCCTGTTGTTTCTGATGCTACATCGTCTACCCAAACAACGCCGGCTGCTGGTATAGATAGTGTTCCAGTGCCGTTGTTTACAGTTATTGTAATGTCGCCTGCTGTATAAGTAGAGCCTTCTGAATATACTGTTCCTGCTGTACCTAGTGTATAAGTTCTGTCTATATCTGGAATAATATTACTAGCAACATCAGCATTAAACGTAATATTATCGGTGTCAGCATCGCCTAGTGTAATATTACCATCTGCAGATATATTACCAGTTGCGTGAATGTTTCCACCGACGTTCATATCTGCTAGTACTTCTACAGTACCTGTGCCGTTTGGACGTAGTTCTAAGTTTGAATTTGATGTGTTTGTACTGATGACATTACCTTCAATATCAATGTCATCTACACGTAATTTATTATTATAAACTATATTATCAAGGGTACCTAAGTTAAGATATTGGCCATCACTCCAGATGGTATTATTTTGGATATTTACATCTCCAATATCTGCTCTATTAGTAACTGTTAAATTTGTTGTACGTGTTGTACCTGTGACGTCTAATTCGTATTGAGGTGTTGCGTT
>Ga0208434_1000026_pt1 | contig 76320 bp, 65 predicted proteins | sample 13_taG_FD_184086 | JGI IMG/M metagenome (GOLD analysis project Ga0208434, IMG submission 184086) | Marine viral communities from the Subarctic Pacific Ocean - 13_ETSP_OMZ_AT15268 metaG (SPAdes) (version 2) | ecosystem: Environmental > Aquatic > Marine > Oceanic | place: Pacific Ocean | collected... | reverse complement strand
TGTAAGTTATGTTTTAAATACAGCAGGGATTGAATGTTTGCGAACTCTAAGTAGCCAAGGCTATAAACAATATGGTTCAGAAATTGACTGGAGGACATTTGAAAATGTTCGCACTAATGACATAGTGATTTTAACAAGAAATGATGACTCAAGATTTGGACATGTTGGATTTTTTAGAGGTTATAATCCGTCAACAAAGCGTGTACAGATGTTAGGCGGAAATCAAAAGGATACTGTAAAATTAAGTAATTTTTTAGTAAGGGGCGATAGAATGACACTAACATCAATAAAAAGAAACTGGACTGTTCCGGAGAAATATGATTTTCCAGTTATTGGAACAGATTTGGCTTCAGGTAGCCTTGACAGTTATGCGAGTACGAGGTAAAAAATGGAAGATAGTTTATATAAAAATATTAAAGTTATAGGATACGAAGATAGCAATCCTGTGATATCTCAACGGTACAAGGGTATTAGTACAGTAAATGATATTAATGATAGCAAAACATTATATGATATTGCAATTATAAAACAAGATATCATAAATCATTTTCATATAAGACAGGGCGAAAAGTTAGAAAATCCTTCTTTTGGTACAATAATATGGGATGTCTTATTTGAGCCTTTAACAGAAGATCTAAGGCAGGCAGTTTTAGATAACGTAACAGAAATTGTGAACTCGGATCCTCGGGTTCAAGTAGACAGTGTATTTTTAGAAGAATACGAAAGCGGACTCAATATCGAATGTACATTACGATATTTAAATTATAATATTTCAGAAAAAATGCGTTTTGATTTTGACCAAAATAATGGTCTCATTAGTTAACTGCGTATATTTTATACTCAAATAAATACATTATAGGAGATTAATATGTCAGTGACTGATAGGCAAAATAGACTTATTATTGCAGAAGATTGGAAAAGAATTTACCAATCATATAGAAATGCAGATTTTCAAAGTTATGACTTTGATAGTTTAAGAAGAACAATGATAGCATACCTTAGAGAAAACTATCCTGAGGATTTTAACGATTACATTGAATCAAGCGAATATCTTGCACTTATTGACCTTATTGCCTATCTTGGTCAAAACCTTAGTTTTCGTATTGATCTAAATGCAAGAGAAAACTTTCTTGAAACAGCAGAACGCAGAGAGAGTATATTAAAACTTTCGAGACTAATTAATTACAATCCTAAAAGAAATTTATCTAGTAATGGATTTTTAAAAATAAAAAGTATTAGTACTACTGAAGATATTGTTGATAGTAACAATATTAACCTAAACACGCAAACAGTTATATGGAACGATAGTTCTAATTTAGATTGGTACGAACAATTCATTAAAGTTTTAAATAGTTCTTTTACTAAAAATAATAAGTTTGGAAATCCAATTGCATTTGGCGATGTAAATGGAATTAATTCAGAACAGTACAGATTAGCAGGTGTGTCAGCAGACGTACCAATTTATAGCTTTTCAAAAGCAATAAGCGGAATAAATACTCCGTTTGAAGTTACTAGTTGTAGAATTACAGACGGAAATATTGTTGAAGAAGAACCGTTCCCTGGCAACAGTCTATCACTAATTTATAAAGATGACGGAAAAGGAGCCAGCTCATCAAACAACGGATTTTTTGTACATTTTAGACAAGGTATATTACAAAACGGAAATTTCTCAGTTACTAATCCTAGTACAAATCAAGTTGTTAGTATTGATGCAACAAATATAAACAATTCGGATGTATGGTTATATAAACTTGATTCTAACGGGAATGAAGTTGAGCTATGGAATAAAGTATCTAGCCTTACCGGAAATAATGTAGTATACAATACACTTACTAGTGGTAACAAAAACATTTATAATGTTCTAACAAAATCAAATGATAAAATTGATTTGTTGTTTAGCGATGGAATTTTTGGTAATTTACCAAAAGGTCAATTTAAAACTTATTATAGAACAAGTGCTAACAGAAGTTATCAAATTAATCCAAATGAAATAAAGAATATTAGTTTTAAAATACCTTATATAAATTCAAAAGGTAATACACATAATTTAACAATAGTTGCTAGTTTAGAGTATATTGTTAATAATGCAAGTGCAACAGAATCAAATGATAGTATTCGTTCAAATGCACCAGCTGCATATTATACACAAAACAGATTAATTACAGCAGAAGATTACAATGTTGGACCACTTGCTACTACACAAGAAATTGTAAAAGTAAAAAGTGTTAACAGAAATTCAAGCGGAATTAGTCGATATTTTGATCTAAAAGATAGTACAGGAAAATATAGTAACACAAATATTTTTGCAGATGATGGTATAATATATAAACAACAGTCAACTGACAAAACTACATTTTCTTTTGATACTAGAACTGATATTGAAAATATATTAGTTAATACAATTGATCCAATAATAAAACAATCTAAAACAAGAAATTTTTATTATGACAATTATACTGAAATATTATTTAATGAAGATAATATAGTCTGGGAAAGAGTAACTACTGATACAAATAGAGATACTGGTTACTTAAAAGATTTAAGTGATAATATCTATAAATTATCTAGTTTTACAAGCGGCAATTTACAATATGTTGAACCGGGTGCTATGGTTAAGTTTAGTGCGCCGTCAGGTTATCATTTTATGTCTAACAACAAAAATAAACTTATGCTTGGTGATCCGGATCATAAAAATTCAGTTGAATATGTATGGACAAGAGTTGTACAAGTTGTAAATGACGGAACAGCAGAAAACAACGGTACACTTGATTCAGGAACAGGACCGCTAGTGTTTAGTGATAATATTCCGAGTGGCGCTTTGTTAACAGGCTTGCGTCAAAAATACACTAGAGAACTAGGAAGTGATGTAATTAGTAAAGCAATTGATTTAATATTTTCTTATAAATCGTTTGGCCTTAGATATGACTCAACATTACGCCAGTGGAAAATTATTACTAATCAAGATTTAGATACAGTAAATAATTTTAGTTTAGGTAAATCCGGAGATATATCAGGTACTAATCAAGATTCAAGTTGGATAATTTTATTCCAAACTGATGCTGTAACATACACTGTTACTAATCGAGTATTAGAATTTATAGCCGAAAGTGAACAAGATATAAGATTTTATTTTGAAAAGGATAATACTGTATTTGATACTAAAACAGGACAATATGTTAGTGACCTAATAAAAGTGCTAAGTGTGAATACTAAGCCTGATAGTTTGTTACCGTTTACTAGAGATTATAGTTGGCAAATTGTAGATACTTTTCAAAATGCAGAAGGTTATATTGATAGTCGCAAAGTAAAGGTTGACTTTTACGACAGCGACAACGACGGAGTTTCAGATGACCCAGATCTATTTAAAACATTAGTGCAAGAGGATGTGAACAGTAATACTAAATTTATATTTCAAAAGAAATATATAACAGCAGATAATTTAGAAGATTACAAATATGTAGATCAAAATAATGAAGGCATTATAGTTGTTAATAACGAAGGTCAAATTGGTGCAGTTTCGCAATATGATGACAATCAAGTATTTTATCTTTCAGAAAGCAAACTATTTAAGGTATTAAATCTTACACAGCAGAAACTAACAATAACTAGCAACTACAGAGCATTTGCTGGAAGAGACAAACTTACAATTCAGTATACTCATAGTGCTGATCAAAATACAAGAATTGATCCTAGTGTTAGTAATATTATTGATACTTTTGTACTGACAAGATCTTACGATATTGAATTTAGAAAATATCTAGCAACAACAGGCGCTGCTATTCCAAAGCCTCCTAGTAGCGATAATTTGTTTATCAATTTTAACGATGCAATCGGCGCTATTAAAAGTATTAGTGACGAAGTAATATATCATCCAGTAAAATATAAAGTATTATTTGGACCAAAAGCATCTAGTGTATACCAAGCTAAAATTAAGGTTGTAAAAAATCTAGGAGTTACAGTTAATGACAACATACTAAAGAGTCAAATTGTAGATCTTATGGACATTTATTTTAGTTTAGAAAACTGGGACTTTGGAGATACATTTTACTTCCAAGAAATGGCAACGTATATAATGAAAGAACTAAGCCCTGTTATAGTAAGTATGGTAATAGTTCCAACTGATCAGTCGTTAAACTTTGGAGGATTATTTGAAATAGCAAGTGAAAATAACGAAGTTCTTATTAGCGGCGCAACAGTTGACGATATTGATATTATAACAAGTAACACTGAATCGCAACTTAGGGCGCAAGGAAATATTGCGGTAAGTACACAGTCAACACCGACAACAAGCAGTAATATTGCGGTAAGTACACAGTCAACATCAACAAGCAGCAGTAATAATACTGGAGGATACAGTTACTAATGGCATACGATAAAAATCAAAACGAGTCTCCGCTACCTATTGGTGATGTTAATAAAAAGTCTGAAGGATTTCTTCCTAGATATTTCAGAACTGATTTTAATAAGAAATTTTTAAATGCAACAATTGACCAATTTATAAAAAACGGTCAGGTTGAAAAAGTTAATGACTATATTGGTCGACGTAGTTCTAGAAGTGTAGTAGAAACTGATACATTTTTACCTGATGTATCAAAGAATAGAGAAAATTATCAACTTGAACCTGGATTAGTTGCGCTTGACGAATTAAATAATGTCGACTTTTTCAAAGATTATAACGACTTTTTAAATCAAATAGAAATATTTGGTGCAGACATAAAAAATCATAATAGGTTAAATCAACAAGAATTTTATAGCTGGGATCCAAAAATTGATGTTGACAAATTTGTAAACTTTAGAGAATATTATTGGTTACCAAATGGACCTTCCGCAATAACTATAGTCGGACAAGAAGATATTATCGAAAGTACATATACTGTAGAACTAGGCGATGATCTCGATAATCAGCCGTATATATTTGACCCTAACGGATTAACAAGAAATCCAAATCTTACATTATATAGAGGACGTACTTATAAGTTCGAAGTTGACTGTAAAGATGCTCCGTTATTTTTTAGAACACAACGTTCTTTAGATAGTGACTATGATTATGAAAATGTTATAAACAACGGAACCGAAGAAGGCATAATTGAATTAACATTAGACGAAACTACTCCGACTACATTATTTTATATAAATGCTAACGATCCTAATCAAGGTGGTTCTATAAACATATTAAATGCAGAAGAAGCAAGTTTTATAGATGTTGATGAAGAACTTCAAGGTAAAAAAACTTTCAAATTATCAAATGGGTATAATATTACCAACGGAATGAAAGTTAATTTTGCTGGAAAAACTAATCCACAAAAGTATCAAGAAGGCAACTGGTATGTAGAAGGAGTTGGAAAATCTATAAATTTAATATCTGATAAAGATTTAGAAATTCCTGCAACTTATACAGATGCTAGTATTATACCTTTTGATAATAACGGATTTGATTCGTTACCTTTTGCAGACCAGGCAACCTTTGCAGGTACAAAAGATTACATATTGATTAATAGAGCAGCGCCTGAAAAATCTCCTTGGAGTAGATACAATCGTTGGTTCCATAAAGATGTAATTGAAATAAGTGCTAAAATAAATGAATTAGAATTTACTTTAGATCAAGACAATCGAGCGTTTAAACCTATCATCGAGTTTACGCCTGGTATAAAACTTTATAATTACGGTACGTCTAATAAACAAAGTGTTGATTTAATTGATACTTTTACTTCAGATGCATTTAGTATTATAGAAGGACAACAAGGATATAATGTCGACGGTGTTGATCTAACAGAAGGTATGAGAGTTATTTTTACAAATGATCCTGATACAAAAGTTAGGGGTAAAATTTTTAAAGTTAAATTTATTAAATTTAAAAATAATGACCAAATATCACTAGTTGAGGAAGATGATTCAACTCCTGTGCTTAATGAAACAGTATTGGTTACTAAGGGAACTAATAATCAAGGAGTAATTTGGTATTATAACGATAGTAATTGGATTAAAGCACAAACTAAAGATACTGTAAACCAAGCACCGTTATTTGATTTGTTTGATAAAGACGGAAATAGTTTATCGAATAGTATTGTGTATCCTGGTACAAGTTTTGCAGGCAATAAATTATTTTCGTATCAGATTGGAACAGGAACAGACGACACAGATTTAGGATTTCCTCTAACTTATAGAACAATTGAAAATACAGGCGACATCGTATTTGCATACAACTATTTGACAGAACAGTATAATTATACTGATAATTTATTAGTTAAACAAGTTGAATCATCTAAAACATTTTTACACAAATACGATAGACATAATAATTTTAAGATCGAAAGTGCTTGGGTAAAATCTAGAGTTACTCAAACACAACGAGTTATTAAACAATATTTTGCAAACGCTGAACAGTCTAATAATTTTGAAATTGATGTATATGACAATGCACATTTAATTACAGATTTAAATGTAAATGTATTTGTAAATAATACTTTAAAATTTCCAATAACTGATTATAATTTAGTCACAGACGGAAATAAATTACTAGTGAGATTTGTGAACGATTTAGTAGATAGTTCTATTACAATTAAAACTAGTAGCGTACAAAATAAAAATGATAATGGTGTATACGAAGTTCCAATAAATTTAGAACGCAATCCAAACAATGATATATTACCGTCCTTTACATTTGGTGAAGTGTTAGATCATGCACTATCAATTGTTGAAGAAGCACCGACATTTACAGGTATATTTCCAGGAGTTGGTAATTTAAGAGATATACCTGATAGTATATTTTATGGTAAAAAGGTAGTACAACACAGTGCTCCTTTTAGTTTAGCAGGTTATCATATACTAGATAAAGATGCAAATATTATAAAAGCACTAAAGTATGCAAAAAGAGAGTATGCAAAATTTAAAAGATTACTTTTACTTACTGCTAATAATGTAAGCTATGATGGATTAGCAAAAACTCATTTAGATATAATATTACAAAATATTGTTAAAAATAAAACTAAAGAAATGCCGTTTTATTTTAGCGATATGCTATCATTTAAAGCTAAAAATGTTATAGAATATAAAATTAAAGATTCGAGAATTAAAAATTATCCTATGACTCGAGAGTTTAATTTATCTACTAGTTCTGATAAAAGTGTAATGGTATATCTTGACAATGAATTATTATTGCACGAAAGAGACTATACATTCAACGAAGATTTTATAATTATTTCTAAAGCATTGCAACGAGGTCAAGAGTTATGTGTTGAAGAATACGAAACTACCAATGGTAGTTTTATACCGCCAACGCCAACAAAGCTGGGACTGTATCCAGCATATGAGCCAAAAATATTTGTTGATACTACCTATCAAACTCCGACAAATGTAATTCAAGGACACGACGGTAGTATTACTAAAGCATACAATGACTTCAGAGATGACTTAATTTTAGAATTTGAAAAAAGAATCTATAATAATATTAAAGTAGCATACGATAAAACATTATTTGATTACGACGAGTTAATACAGTCATTTGATAGAAAACAAGGATTACCTATAGCGTCTATTAATAAATCGCTAACACAAGACTTTGGACAGTGGCTTACATTTACAGGCGGTCAAAGTTATCAAAATAATTCCTACTATAATATTGATAACGCATTTACTTACAATTATAATCATTGTACCTTATTTAATGGCGATAAGTCTCCAGGATTTTGGAGAGGTATATTTAAGTATGTGTATGATACAGATCGTCCTCATACTCATCCTTGGGAAATGCTAGGGCTAACAGTTAAACCTAGTTGGTGGGAAGAGCAATATGGCCCTGCGCCATATACTGATGGTAATTTAGTTCTATGGGAAGACTTGTCAAATGGTAAATTAAAACAACCTAATAAACCTGTAAAAGTTTTTAAAAATAAAATAAGATCTTGGTTGTTATCACATATTCCAGTAACTGAAAATGGAACATTAAAAACTCCAATATCAGCAAGACTAGTTGTTGGATATAGTGAATTACTAGGTACTAATGATTTTATCTTTAGTGACCAATCTCCTGTTGAAAATGCTTGGAGACGAAGTAGCGAATATCCGTTTGCACTACTAACAAGTATGATAGTAAATTATCCTCACAAAATATTTGCATCAGCATTTGACAAATCCCGTCAAATAAAAAATGCGCAAGATCAAATAGTATACGAACCTACATCATTAAGAATACAATTAAAAGATTTAGTATTTCCTAACAAACCAAGTGATACTACAAAGTTTAATACAGTTGGATTAGTAAATTATATTCAAAACTTTCTAGCAAGTAAAAATCAAACACCAGTTGACAATTATCAAACAACATTAAAGAATCTACAAATTAATCTAGTAAGTAAATTAGGCGGCTTTAGTAATAAAGACAATTTTAAATTAATATTAGATAGTAGAACACCACTGAATAAAGGTAATGTTTTTGTTCCAGCAGAAAACTATAAAATATCCCTTAATAAAAGTTCTCCAATCAGCGAAGTTGTATATAGCGGAGTTATAATCGAGAAGTTGATTTCAGGGTATAGTGTTAGAGGATATGACAAAGAAAAATCTTCTTTTTATATTAATGAATATAAAGAAACAGTAAGTGACTCATCTATTGCTGTTGGCGGCGTATCTGACACCTATAGTGATTGGAGAGCAATTAACTGGAGTGAAGGACAAATTGTTTTATATAACGGAAGTTATTTTAGAGCATTGTCGAATATTCAACCAGGTGCATTTAATCCTGACGAATGGCAGCAGTTGCCAGAACTTCCGATTGTAGGCGGCGCTCGAGCAATATTTAGAAAGTCTCATTTTAGTAATGTTATAGAAGTTCCTTATGGATCAGTATTTAATAATCTACAATCAGTAGTTGACTTTTTATTAGGATATCAAAGTTATTTAAAAAGCCAAGGATTTGTATTTGACGAGTTTGATGGCGAAACTGGCGAAGTGTACAATTGGAAAACTAGTGCAAAAGAATTTATGTTTTGGACACTACAGAATTGGGAAGTTGGAAGCGTAATTACATTAAGTCCAGCTGCCAGTAAACTAACATACTCTAATGAATTTGCAATAATCGACGATGTGTTTGATCCGTTTTACGGAAATCTATTATTTAAAGCTGACGGAAATAATTTAAGCAAAGAGTTTGTAACAACATTTAGAGAAGACAATGTATTTAAAATACAAACACAAAATACCAAAGACGGAATATACTTTTGTAAAGTATATCCTGTGCAAAAAGAACATGTGTTAATATTAGATAATACAACTAGATTTAACGATTATATCTATGCACCGGAAATGGGGTATCGTCAAGACAGAATAAAAGTTCTAGGTTATAGAACAGACAACTGGAACGGCGGATTTGAAATACCAGGATTTATTTACGATGATATTAAAGTAACTACATGGCAAAGTTATAAAGATTATATTGTCGGTGACACAGTTAAATTTAAAGAATATTATTATATTGCTAATAGTAATATATCTGGAACAGAAATATTTGATACTAGTCGTTGGGTACAATTAGCAGAAAAACCAGAACCTGGATTAAAAGCTAATTGGGATTACAAAACAGTACAGTTTGGAGATTTTTACGATTTAGATACTGATAACTTTGATAGTGAGCAGCAAAAACTAGCACAGCATTTAATAGGTTATCAAAAACGTCAATACCTAGAAAATATTATTAACGACGAAGTAAGCCAGTATAAATTTTATCAAGGAATGATACGTGAAAAAGGAACCAAGAATAGTTTAACTAAGTTATTTGATACTTTAATTTCTAGTGAAGCAACTTCGGGTTTAAAATTTTACGAAGAATGGGCAGTTAGAACTGGACAATATGGTGCTGTTGATAACTTTAGAGAATTTGAATTAGCAATTGATGAATCACAATATAAATTACAGCCACAGCCTGTTATACTTACAAATCTTATCGATGGCACAGATACAAGTTTAGTATATAAATTACCTGAAGCAGATGTATATACTAAACCTTTAGATTATGATCACAAACCGTTTGTATTAAAGGACAATTACGAACAGTTTCTAAAAGATGTAGGTTACGTAAGCGAAACTGATGTAACATATATCATTAAAGACATTTCAGAACTTCCAACTTTAGATTTTAGTGATGTTACAAGAACAACATATGTTTGGGTATCAAACTTTAATAATGACTGGGATATTCTTAAGCCTACTAAGACAGAACTAATAGTAGAATCTGTTGAAGCTGTTGGAAGTGATCTTGTATTCACACTAAATGATATAGTACGAAATACTGAAGTTGGCGAATATGTCGGGTTTTACGGAGCAGCCGAAACTACAACTTTTGTAGAAGATAAAATAAACAGATGTTTCAAAGTAAAAGATATAGGGTTTAAAACAATCACAGTTAGTAGTACTGCTGCGGCACCTGACACTGTATCTCCTGAGAGTATTTTTGTGTATAAGTTTGTATCACAACGAACGGCTGATATTACTAATTTTAACAATAATATTAATACAAATTATCTTTCTGCAGGAGACAAAGTTTGGATAGACGAAACTGATAATTCAAGTTGGAAAGTTGTTGAAAATACTAATCCTTATTATCTAAATCAAACAATTGACAATCGTGCAGACTACAAAGGCGATTGGGCTTCGGGCAGATATTCTAAAAACGATTCTGTATTATATAATGAAGTGCGTTACTTAGCTATTCTTACCCATTTTAGTACAGTATCACCGGATACTGATTCAACTAATTGGGTAGAGATAGCAGACGAAAATACAATTGATGGCTTTGGCAGTGTAATAGCATCTGGCCGAAAAAATCAAAACATATTTGTTGGAGCACCTACTGCTGAAAATGGTAATGGTGCAATTTATTATTATCAACGTAACAGCGAAACATTACAATTAAATTATCAGTCTAAAATAGAAGGACTTAACGATTATGCAACATCACTTACACTTGGAAACAGTATTGCACTAAGTGACGACGAAGATCTATTAGTAATTGCTGATCCTAACGCAACTGGTGTTAAATCAAATTATAAGGGCGAGTTTGTCTCTAACGTAGTATATACAGCCGGTGACATTGTAAGTTACCTAGATACATTATGGTTATTTAATGAAGATTATGACGGCGATAATAGCAGTGATCTTATTAATAATGAACGAAGTGATATAACAGCAATAGGATCTATTCCTGCTGATGTTAACGGATCTGCTAGTTTACTTAACGAGCAAGGGGCAATATTTATTTTCAAACAAGTTTCTCCTAGATTCTATGAGCTTAAGACAAGCACAACAAGTCGATATCCTCAAGAAAGTGAACTGTTTGGTAAAACTATAAAAATTGTAAAAGTTAATGACAACTATGAGATATATGTAAGTGCGCCAGGCACTAAAAGAATTTATATTTTAGAGTATAATAATTCTACCAACACACTTTCTTATAGAGAAGATACCAGTTTTAAAGGCGAATTTAATTCTTTACAAAAATATTATAAAGATGATATTGTATTATATGTACCTCAACTAGGTAATCCTAACATAACCGGTACTGAATTATATAAGGCAAAAACAGTTGTAACACCAGGTAATTTTAATTTAGCTAATTGGGAGTTAATTAACGACGATATCAATATTTTAGGGTATGTACCAAATAATTCCTTACCAGTATTGAATGACGATAGTACAGTGTTATCAGACGAAGAAAGGGAAACCTTTGGCGACTCGTTTGCAGTTTCTGCAGACGGTGAAGTCCTAGCAGTAGGAATTACTAACTATCCTAAGTATGAAGCTTCTACAGTTTATTCAGTAGGTGATATCGTAAGTAATAATGGTAAAGTTTATAAAGCACTAGGTTCGATACTACCTATAAAAGAACAAGTTTTATACCTAACATCGGCTACTGATACAGAAATATCAAATAATATATTTGCAAAACTAACTATACCAATTGGTGCACTTGTAACACAAAATGTTAGCGGAGCAACCGGTACGGTAAAAAGTCAGGTGATTGATTCTAATAGAATTATACTAACTAATGTAACTGGAGTATTTGATACTACTAACCCTATAAACATAACAATTCAAGATAGTTCAGCACCAGAAACATTATGGCATCAGGAAGATATTACATCAATTGCAAGCATTGTTGATATGCCAGATGCAGATACTACAGTTACAAACTCTTGGCAAGAAGTTGCCGCTGAAAAGGTTGCAATATATCGTAAAAATAATACTCGTATTACGTTAAGTGAAACTATTAGTGGTACAGTAGAAAACCAAGGGTTTGGTAGTAAGGTTGCACTTAGTGACGACGGTAAGACATTGATTATTGGTGCTCCGTATGCCGATAATGGCACACTTGAAAACAGTGGAAAAATTTACCTGTACAAATGGAAAAATCTGTCTTGGAGTTTAGAACAAACAATAGAGGCACCACAAGATTTAAGAGATCAAGAATTTGGATTAAATTTTGAATTTAATGAAAATAACTTGTTTGTTCTCACAACAGGAACATACAGATATGATCCATTAGATCTTGACTTTACAATGGATGGTAAATTTACTAGAATAGGTACTATAAACAACGACACAACTAATTTAAATGTGTACGATCAATTTGAAAACGGTTTACTTTATTCAGGACAGATAGTACTTGACGGTTCTAATGTTACTAACTTTACATTATCATCAGGAGTAAATCATGTATATGTTGGTTTACCATATAGTGGATTAGAAAATGATTTAGGTACCATTTATGATATACGAAAAGCACCTAATACTAATAGTTGGAAAGTTATAAAACAGTCAAGTGAAATTGTTGATACTTCTAAAATAAAAACTTCGTTTGTTTATAACACAAGAACAAAGAATTTTATCTCTCAAGTAGATTATATTGATGTACTACAAGGAAAAATTGCTGCTCCGTTAGAGCAAGAAATTGATTTTAAAACATATTACGACCCAGCAGTATACGATATTGGAACTAGTGATGTAGTAGTTGATAGCGATCAAAGTTGGGGTAAAAATCAAGTTGGTAAAGTATGGTGGAATTTGAATTCAAGTAAGTTTTATAATCCTTATCAGGGCGATATAGCGTATAAAACAAATAATTGGAATAAAATATTTCCAGGTTATAGTGTTGAAGTATGTGAATGGGTAGAAACAACATTACTACCTTCTCAATGGAATGCCTTAACTAATACTAATCAAGGATATGTACAAGGAATAACAGGCACAACTAAGTACGGTGATGATGTTTATGCAACAGGAAGAATTTATAATCCTGAATCATCATCATTTACAACAAACTACTATTACTGGATATCTAATAAAAGAACACTCCCAGAAACAAACTTTTATAGACAACTAACAGCACAAGAAATTGCGTTAATGATTGAAGATCCTGCAGGACAAGGATACCGTTTTGTAGCATTATTAGGTAATAACGAATTTGCAATGTACAATATGGGCAGTTTGTTTAGTGGTAAAGAACATGCACTAAACTTTAGTTATTATACTAATGATAATACACAATCTAATATACATACACAGTATCAAATATTTACAGACGGGTTAAACACTAGTGTTCCAAATGACCAACTAAAAGAAAAATGGTTTGATAGTTTAATTGGTTCTGACAAATTTATTAGAGAAGTACCTAATAGAAACTTATCAGAAAAACAAAAATATGGAACATTAAATATTCCTCGACAGAGTATGTTTACAAATCGTTTTGAAGCTCGAAAAGAATTTTTTGAAAGAGTAAACTGGATTCTAAGCAAACAAGTAATTATAGATGATTATGATTTATCTACATTATTAAAGCGTGACGAACTACCTGATATTAGAGAAAACAAATATGATGTTGCAATCGACAGCACTTTTGAGTTAATAAACATTAATTTAGAAACATTTAAAACTGCTGAAATATCCATTTCGTTGCTAGAAGGAAAAATTAATAAAATTGAAATTACCAATCCTGGTAAAGGTTATATAACAGCACCTACAGTAATTATTTCCGGAGACGGACAAAACGCAGAAGTGCAAACAGTAATACAAAACGGTCAAGTTACAGATGTTGTAATAGTTAATAAAGGACAAAATTATAATGTTATTTCGCCAGTAGTACGTGATTTCACAGTATTAGTTAATGCTGATTCTAGTATTAGTAATAGATGGGCTTTATATACATACGATACAACTGAAGGCAAGTGGAAGCGTGGTTTAACACAATCATTTGATAATACGTTATATTGGACTTATACTGATTGGTATGCTAATGGTTATAACGAACTTACCTCGATAGATTTTGTTACAGCAAATACATATGAGTTGGCAAAAATTGATGATAATATTGGAGATTTAATTAAAGTAGACTCAATTGGCACAGGAGGTTGGATACTCTTACGTAAAGTTGATAATACTGGATTAGATAATTCTATTGATTATCAGACTATAGGTAGACAAAATGGTACAATACAGTTTAATAGTTCTCTTTGGGATTATACTCAGCAGCAAGTAGGGTTTGATCTTGAAAGTTATGATACACAATTATACGATAATGAACCAACACTAGAAATGAGAAGTATTCTTAATGCACTGTGTGATAATATATTTGTTGACGAGCTATTAATAGAATGGAATCAATTATTCCTTGCATCAATACGGTATGCATTTAGCGAACAGCGTTATATTGACTGGGCATTTAAAACGAGCTTTGTAAAAGCAGAACATAATCTAGGTGAATTAAAACAAAAAATTACATATCAAAATGATAATCTAGAAAGTTATGAAGATTATGTGCGTGAAGTTAAGCCTTACAAAACTAAAATTAGAGAATATTTAAGCACTTACGAAAAAGTTACAAATACAAATACTGTAGTTACTGACTTTGATATTATACCAGTATTTAATTCTGATACTGGACGTATAGAAACTCCAAAAATACAACTTATTGATGGAGAACTATTTGGTGAAGAAAATGTTTTAAATAGAATTAATCAATCTTGGGTACAAAATGTAGGATTCAGCGTAACACAAATTGATGTAATCGACGGTGGCACAGGATATACCTATGTCCCTAAGGTTACTATAGTAGGCAATAGTACTGTTACAGCTACAGCTAATGCAATTATGCGTAACGGAGAAATAATTGCAATTGAAGTTGTAAATAGCGGAAGTGGATATTTAACTTTACCGACAGTAGTTATTGATGATCCAACCGGTGAAGGAAATAGACGTCCTAGACTTGCAGCAAGAATTGGAAATAGTGTTGTACGATCAATTACTGATTCTCTAAAATTTGATAGAATAACAAGTACTCCAGTTTTTGATTCAATTGATCTTACACAAACAATATTAGGTAAAGATAGTCAAGTTACATATCAACTTAATAGCGAAATGGATCTTTTAAAGAGTAATGTTAGTGTAATAATTGACGGTGTAGAGTTATTAACTAGTGAGTATACATATGGAAATATAACTGTTGATAATACAATTAAGACTCGTGACACTTATGGTCTAATAACTGGAGACAATTATTATGATAATTTCTATAGTCAATTATCAGAAGGCACCACGTCGATAGTAGGGTACGTTACGTTAACAGTTCCTCCAACACAAAATAGTAATATTATTGTTAACTATAAAAGAGCAGCAAACAGTTTAAATATTGTTGATAGAATAAATTACTTTTATGCACCAACTGAAGGTATGTTTGGTAATGATATTTCTCAACTTATGGACGGTGTTGATTATGGAGGAGTTGAAGTAAGTTCGTTTAATCTAGAACAAGAAAGTATTGTTGGATGGGATCAGTCAACATGGGATACATTTGCTTGGAGCAACTTTATTGAAACAGGTGATGATTATGTATTTTATACCGACGGCACTATTAGTAGTTTTGTATTACCTAGTAACTTTGTTTTAGAGCAAGGTGTTGAGTATAATATATACATAGACGGAATTAGAGTTGACGACACACGTTATGACGGCACGACATCGATGCTGTTAACTAATAATCCAAAAGCATTTATGGCTCCGGTAGTTGGTAGCGGCGAAACATCATTTAGTTTTCCAGATGTTGCATTGTTTGAAACTTTCATTAATAGACATACTCAAGTTGGAATCGGATCAGCAGCTGAAGCTAAAATTGTAATTAGAAAAAGCACAAGCGACGGTAGCGAGTTACCCGAAAGTGAAACATACGATACATTATTATCTGGAGGCGATCTAGCATATTCAACTGCAAGTGGGTTATTATCAGAGGATATTGTTATTGACGGCGACGGATTTGTTACTATCAATACAAGTAAAGGAACAGAAGAAGTAGTTCCAGGACATATTGCTGACACACTTGACATATCAGTTTATCATAGACCAGATGACGGAGGAAGTATAATTGCTTCTAGAGCATATTATTACGATGGAACAAACGCAACATTTGACTTAGGATTTAATCCAAGTAGTGTTGGCGGGTGTTTAGTAAAAGTAAATAATATTATAATACCTGCAACTAATTACACTATAGATTACAAACTTAGACAGGTTACTATTACTTCGTTGCTTGTATTAAATGATCAAGTAGCAATTACTACATTAGATAGCGGATTGAGTAATATTCTTGATGTTGATAGTTTTACTGCTGACGGTAGTACTACAAATTATATAACAAATATAAAATATCAAGATGATGCAAGTGCGTTAGTAAGCGTTAACGGAGTTACGGTTCCTCACAGATTGTTTGAAACTGACAGCAGTTACGGTAATGATCAAGGATTGATTGGAATTGAATTTGGAGAAGCTCCTGTAGCAGATGATTACATTTACTATGCTATATTAAGTTCTAATGATATTCCCCAAAGTCAAATTAGTATACAAAGTGCAATCGGTGACGGCAGTTCAGTTAGCTTTAGTTTAACTGCATTACCTTACACATTAACAACTCCTGTTTATACTAATACATTAGTTAGTATAGATAATGTGTTTTTAAATCAAGGATACAATAAGAAGTTTGTAGTTAATAATCTAGTAAATCAGTATCAAATAGACACTTGGCAAATACCAACAGGTAGCTTTAATATAGAAGATGCAAAGGTATTTTTAAATAATGTATTATTAACATACGAAACTAACTTTTTATGGAACGAACAAACAAATGTGTTTAGTTTAATACCAGGTACTGCTACTAATGGAGACGCATTAAAAATATTTATTTTAGGTGAAGAAGAATTTAGTATTGATACATCAAGTGGATTTAATTTAGTATTAGGAACAGCACCTGCGCTTGACTCAAAGATTGAAGTTTATGCATTAGGTGATGACAGAAATCAACTGTTTGAAAGATATCATTATGACATTGCTATTGACCAAACAGTGTCAACTGATAGTGCTCAATATCAGCTATATTTAGAATTGCGAGCAGGACAATTTAAATTAAGAACAAAGGCAAACGGAGCAGAGTATGTCTGGGTGTTTATAAATGGAGAGTTAAAGATACCTAATTATGATTATAAACTGTCAGACGATAAACAGAAAATAATTTATAATACCGAGTTACAAGATAATGATAAAATTGAAATTTTAGAATTTGCCGGAGACAAAGTTGGATCTAGATTTGGTTATAGAATTTTTAAAGATCTTACAAATAAAACAGAGTACAAACGATTAACAAGTAATCGAACATATAAACTAGCACAAGATTTAAATTATTTTGATAAAAATATTGTTCTTAACACCGCAGCTGGGTTAACTACTCCGTCTAAAGATGAAAATATTCCAGGAGTAATTTATATCAATGGTGAAAGAATAGAATATTTTATAAAACTTAATAATACCTTAAGACAAATTAGACGAGGTACTAGAGGAACTGGAATTAGTCAAGTATATCTAGCTGACACTCCTGTTATCGATCAAAGTGTTAACCATACAGTTCCGTACAATGATACTATTGAAGTAACAACACAGAAAAACGATGATCCAGAAGCTGCTGATTCAACATTGAGAGATGAAATTGCATTACCTTATGTGCCCAATGTAAACACAAATACATTGAATACTGATTGGTATAGAGATACAGTGCCTGCTACACATGGTCAATGTGACGAAATTGAAGTATTTGTTGCTGGAAAAAGACTACGAAAAGTTCCACATATAGTATACGATCCTGTTACAGAAACTAATATAACATATGAAGCTGAATTTAGTGTTAACGGGTACAATTATGGAACAACTGAAAACCCAATCGGAAGAGTAAGAATTACTAATCTAGATCCTACAAAGATTATAGATGTTAAAGTAGTTAGAAAAACTGGTAAAACATGGGCAGATAGCGGAGTCAAACTAGCAAATGCTGAAGGAATTATTCCTCAATTTATAAGAAATACAACTCAGGACTTACCTGAATAAATACAATATAGGACACAAGGACAATGATGAAAAACACAGATGAACATAGCGGCGTTTATGTAAAAGGCCATATTAAGATACATGATCCTGCATCAGGCGAAGTTCTTATAGATAAACCAAACGCCATTCATTATGAGAATATGAGTGTTGCACTTGCTGAAAGTTTAGGTAATGCTGGACAAGGGTTTATATATGAGATGGCGTTTGGTAACGGCGGAACCAATGTAGATCCAACAGGAATAATTACGTACCTTACTCCAAACTCAACTGGTACTAATGCAAGTTTATATAAAGAAACATTTTCAAAAGTTGTAGATGATCGTAGTGTTAATAACCTTGACCCGATAAGAAACAAAATTGAAACTAGACACGTAAGCGGTACAAATTATACCGATGTGTTTATTAGTTGTTTATTAGATTATGGTGAGCCTAGTGGACAGGATGCTTTTGATACAGCAACTAACACAGAAGCATTATATGTATTTGATGAATTAGGTCTTAAAAGTTATAGTCCGTCCGGTAACAGTAAATTACTTACACACGTAATTTTTCACCCTGTACAAAAAAGTTTAAACAGATTAATTCAAATTGATTATACAGTAAGAGTACAAAGTTTAACAGGCTTTAATGAGGGGTAACTAATGGCAATAACAATATTATATAGCGATGGCGAAGAGCTTCAAATACAAGATAATACTATTAATGCAGAAACTAGTTTAGATCTTCCAGGCAGAGGATATCCCGGTTACGGTGGAAAAATTAATGAAAGTTTATTACATTTATTAGAAAATTTTGCAAATACTTCAGCACCTAGATCACCAACTGAAGGACAAATATGGTACGATACAGGCGCAGGGGGCGGATTAAAAGTTTGGAATGGTGTTAACTGGTTAGATGCAGGTGGCCTAAAGTCTGGAGCAGTAAGACCGGCAGGTAGCGTATCTGCCCCGGGTGATCTATGGAGTGATACTGGCTCACAACAATTATATCTTTGGAGCGGTACAGCTTGGGTATTAATTGGTCCTGAATATTCTGAAGGATTGATCACTGGAGCAAAAGCAGACACAATTGTTGATGTGAGCAATTTAGAAAAAACAGTATTAATACTATATGTTGCTGGACAACCAATTGCAATTGTATCTACAGAAGATTTTACGCCAAAGAATTTTTTATCAGGATTTACATCAATCAAAAGCGGATTTAATGTTTCTTCTAATGTTCTTATAAATGGTATTGCTGACAGGTCTAATAATTTAGTAGTTGATGGTAATACGGTTGCTGGCAATCAGTTTATGAGAAAAGATACTAGTAACATTACTAACGATACAATTTCTATTCGAAATAATCAAGGACTAGGTATTGGACTAGATAGCACAATGCGTCTTGAAGTAGGCGGCGTTACTGGTAATATTAAACATTCTAGTCAAAATAGTAATATTAATATTAGTGTTACAAACGAAAATGGAAATCTAAATTCAGTTTTAAGAGTACAAGGATCACAACGAGTTGGTATTAATAAAAATCCTGACGTAGCATTAGATGTAGCAGGGGATTTAAAACTAACAGCAGCAAACGGAGAAACTGGAGACTTAACAATCTCGGGCGATGCAACTTTAGGCGGCACATTAGATGTTACCGGAGCAACATCACTTAATGCTACAACAGTTAACGGAGTGCTTGATTCTACAACAGTAACATCTAATAACTTTTTACCTAATACAAGTGCCGGAACACTAGGAGCGCCATCGAATAGATTTGATTCTGTATATGCAGCTACAATAATTGCTGATACTATTACAGGATCGTTTAGTGGTAGTGCTACCAGCGCTGGACGTTGGTCTTCGCCTATACAGTTACAGTTCGGCGGAGCTAATAGTGATGTTAGTAGCGATCCTTTTGAAATTGACGGTACACAAAACATTGTATTAAGTGCAGCAGTTTCTAGTACTTTTGTTACTAATAAAAGTACAGTAAGTACAGCAGCCGATGCCGATTCATACCTTATTCAACGAGGCGGTCAATTATTTAAAGTTCCGTTTAGTGTAATTCGAAACTCACTACAACAGACTCCTATTGGTACAATTACTGCATTTGGTGGCGCAACAGCACCTGCTGGATGGAAACTATGTGATGGATCAGAGATAACTATTCTTGACTTTGAATCATTGTTCCTTGTAATTGGTTATAATTACGGAGCAATAGGAACAGTTACTTCAGGAAACTTTAAGCTACCTGATTTAAGAGGTAGAGTACCGTTAGGAACTGACAATATGGGAGGTAGTTCGGCTAATAGAACACTAGATACTGCGGCCGATACATTAGGATTGTCAAACTCTAAAACTAGTGAATTAACTCTTCAACAGCGTAACTTGCCTGAACACCGCCACGGATTTGAGTCAACTAATCAAGGAAACAATGTAGGAGTTGATCAGTTTTATGCAATTACTGATTCTAATGCAAATACATCAGCTGAAGGTGTTAGTAACAACCTAGGAATTGCAAAAGATATAGCAGGAACAACTTCGGGATTAAATCGTACAGGTATAATTTTTAGAGAAAACATAAATGAACCTGTAAACGAAGCACTTAATATTATGCCTCCATATCAAACAGTAAATTATATTATATACCATGGAGAACTAGAATGAGTTATATTCTTAATACGTCAAATGGATCTATTTTGACTACATTAGCTGACGGAATACTTGATAGTACAACAACAAGTATTGGACTAATAGGAAGAAATTATACAGGTTTTGGTGAAACTATAAATGAAAATTTTATAAAAGTATTAGAAAATTTTGCAAATAGTAGTGCTCCATCAGCACCTTTACCTGGGCAAATTTGGTGGGACACCGGAGAGTCTAGATTAAAGGTATATGACGGAACAACTAAATCCTGGCGTACAAGCGGAGGCCCAATTTTGTCTCCAACTTCACCTATAATGGTAGCAGGTGATACATGGATTGACACTGCAAATAGACAACTTTACTTTAGTGATGGCGTCGGCACTCCGACACTTGTAGGTCCTAGTTATTCCTCATCACAAGGAATATCGGGATTTGTTATTGAAGATATTTTAGATAATGGCGGCGCAACTAAATCTGTTGCTTCGATGTATGTTGGTAATATAAGAATTGCAATTTTAAGTAAAGAACAGTTTACACCGCTTAATGCAGTTATAGGATTAACAACAGCAGCTATTGTACCTGGTATGAATTTATTAAATACCACAGGAGAAATTAATCCTGTAATAAGCGGAACAGCAACTAATGCAAAAGGCATTGACGGAGTTGGTACTGCTAATTTGCTAAGATCAGATAGTAATGATACTACAATTGGTACAATAAGAATTAAAAATGATGGCGGAATTGGCATTGGCAACGCACAAGAATATTTTAATCTTCTTGTTAACAGTCAACGAGATACAGTTTTTAAAAATAATAATTCGAATAGAAAAATGCTGTTTACATTAAGAGGCGGGTCGGCTACAGACGAAGTTGCACTTGATATAAATCCTGGAAATCGACAAGTAAGTTTTTACCCAACAGTTGGAAATGCCGATGTTCGAGTAAACGGAGACTTAACAGTTGAGCAAAATTTAGTAGTTAACGGAAGTACTACCACAGTTAACACAGCTACACTTACAGTTGAAGATAAAAATATTGAACTTGCTGCTGCTGAAACTCCTACAGATGCAATTGCATCCGGCGGCGGCATAACATTAAAAGGAACAACAGATCATACAATAACGTGGCAAGTTGATTTAATTAATGGAAATTATTGGACTGTAAGTGATCATTTAAATCTAGCTAATACTAAAGAATATAAAATTAATAATCAATCTATTTTAAGTAGTACACGATTATTTAATACAGTAGTAGAAAGTAATATTGAACAATTAGGAGATTTAGTAGATCTCACTATTCAAAATGGTCCTTCTATTGTTGGGAACACACTAACTACATCAGATTCGCTTACGTTTAGTATTGATGGAGATTTAAATCTTACAAATGGTGTAGGTGATGTTGAAATAAAAGGAGTGTCAACACCTTCTGCATCTAATAGTGCTGCTAATAAAGCATATGTAGATGTAAAAACTAGAGATACAATTGCATCATTAAGTTTTGATATGACAAATTATAATACTGACAGTAAGTACGATCAGTCAATTACTGCTACTTGGTTAGAACAGGTAGCTTCGGCAAGTGACAGAAACGTTGGCACGTTAGCCAAAGTTCATTGTGTATTTTACTTATCGGGGGGTTATGAACGTGAAGTTAGAGTTTACAATGTTGAATCAACATTAGGTGTACGTGTTTGGGAATTCCAAGGTGTTGAATCAGTGAGTCAACCATAATTATAAAAAAGCATAAATACATTATACTAACAGGGGTCAAAAATGGCGTATAGCATACAGAAAACAAATGGCGCAACTTTAACAACTATCGCCGACGGTACAGTTGACAATTCAACTGATATAAAACTAATTGGTAAAAACTTTGCAGGATATGGTGAAATACAAAATGAAAACTTTGTATTTTTATTAGAAAATTTTGCTGGAGCAAATCAACCACCGAGAGCAATCCAAGGACAGATTTGGTTTGACAGCGGTGAAAATAAACTTAAATTTTACGATGGCGGAAATTGGAAAACAACTGGAGGTACAGTTACGTCTCCAGCACAGCCAGTAGGGTTAGCACTCGGCGAATTATGGTTTAATACAGCTGAACAAAAACTATATGTATATAACGGTGTAGACTTTTCCTTCATTGGCCCCCAAGATGCAGGCGACGGTGTAACACAAATGCAAAGTAAAGAAATTATTGCTACAGATAATACATCTAAAGCAGTGATTGTTTCTATACTTAATGACGAAGAAGTTGCAATTTTTAGTAATGATAACTTTACTATTAAAGATATCGGCACACAGTTTGCAGATTATGCCGGATTTGTTGATGCTGGAAGAACAGTTAAAAAAGGTATTACCCTTAAAGATAATGATCTAAATGGCGTAAATTCTGACTATTTCTTTTACGGCACAGCTACTAATGCAAATAGTTTAGGTGGATATAGTGCAGCTAGTTATGTAAGATCAGATGCAGCAGCCTTTACAGGGTCAGTTAACTTTGATGATAACGGTATTACAATTGGTAATGATCAAGATTTAGGTATTCTTATAGACGGTGCTGGCGGCAACGAAATTCACTTAAAGGCTTCACAAAGTTTAATAAAACTTACTACATATAACGGTAGTAGTTTTGAAAATATTGCAAGAATTAATAATAATTCGATTCAGCCTGGATACGAAACATCAGCAGCCGATCAAGGACCGAGAGACTTAGGTTCTACAGCAAACAAATGGAACGAAGTACATGCTACTAGTTTTAAAGGTGTTGCAGATAGATCTAAAGAAATGCTTGTAGGAGCAGAAGCAAATGGCGAATATATCACAGCTTCTTATACTTATAATCCGGGTGTTGATGAAAATAAGATAGTTGCAAGAGACGACACTGGAAATATTTCAGCAAACGTATTAATTGGTACTGCTTCGCAAGCAAAGTTTGCTGACTTAGCGGAAATATATAAATCAGAAAACAACGATCTTCCTAACGGAACAATTGTTGGTATTATAGGCGGTGTAGGCAATACAGAAATAGGACCTGCATTTATAAATGGAGCTGAAGGTTCTGCTGTAATTGGAATTATTAGTACAAATCCAGCATACTTAATGAATGCAGAAGCTGACGGACAAGCGGTAGGACTAATAGGAAGACTACCTACTCTAGTTAAAGGTATAGGTAGAAAAATGGGAGCTCCTGTTTATCTTAGTGATGAACCAGGAATTGGTACAACTTCGCCAGAAGAAGGAATGTCAGAAATTCGTATAGGATATATATTAGAAGAAGATGCAGGCGACTCGGATACTCCGACTCTTGTTGAATGTTTTGTAAAGGTTTAAAGAGGAGATAAACGATGGTAGCAGTTGGCGCAGTAATACAGGATACCGATTATAATAATATTCGAGACGATATTATTGGAGTACTAGGCACACCGTCCGGGACACAAGGAAACTCATCATCTAATCAAGGATACGGGCAACCATTAGAGAGTAATTCAGTCGCAGCAGGCGCAACTGTTACAGCTGATGATCTTAATAGATTATATCTTGATATATATACTTGTAGACTACATCAAGTTAACGGTACAGGCTTTGCAGTACAAGAAGTTAGTACAGGCAATGTAATTGGTGCTGATGCAAGTGGAACAGATGTTGACACTCTTACACTCTTGCAGCAAGGATTTAACGACTATGCAGCAGAAGCAACAAATTCTGTAAATGGAAGAAATACACATAGTGCAAGTTATCTAGCTGCTGACACAGCAACAAATAAACAACGTACAACGGCTTGGGGATATGGCGGATTTAACACTATTGACCATTATCTAACAGTAACATTTGCAGGACAAACTAAATCTTCAGCTAGTGGCAATTCGTTAGCCTTAACAGCAGCAAATCATGCTAGAGCATTTTTTAATACAGGTGGCGAAATAAGATTATTTGCAACACGTACCGGCGGCGCTGGTCATACTAAAAACACTGACTGGACAAATATGTTAGCTACATATATTAACACTATTAGTATGAGCGGATCTACTTCATCTGTTAATGGTGACGGTAGTGGTGTTTCTAATAATACAATTGGTTTTTATGATTTAACAACATCGGAGCAAGTAGTAGTATCAGCAGTCGGATCAACATATGCAGCTAATACATATACACTGAGGGCTAAAGTTGATAATGCAACAAACCCAACCGCTATTACTTTTAGAATTACACTAACTGACGGAGATGATCAGTTTGCTAGTGTTGACCCAAGTGTTGACGGTACACTAACTAGTAATATTCAAGTATATAGAGCACAAGACGGTAACAATATAATAGAAATTGATGCACCATCAGTTAATACAAATGCTACCGGAACTACACTTTAATTTCACTTATTGCTTGACATTTAGATAGATATAGTATATACTATAAGAAGTATATAAGGAGTATCTATGGACCCTCGTCTTGAAAACGCATTATCTTTTGCAAATTATAATCTCACACTCGAAAAAGAAAAACTACAAGCCAAAGAAAATTTTAGAATAGGTAGAGTAATTTATCGAAATAAAGGACAGTTTACTATTACAGTTGAACTACTATCTTATTGTAAAATTCTAATTGATTCTGACAACACCGAAGATGTTGTGCTAATAGACGATAATGAAACCCCAATTTTAATTGAAGATCTAACAGAATTTTATCAATTAATTTTGTCTCAATATTCGATTGTGTGTAATGATTACTACGAACGTTTTTCTTCATTGTCGAAAAAACGAAATGTTGAGGACATAGTGTTTAATGACTAAAGGGGTATTATTATTTGCAAATAATAACGAAAGTATAGATTATGTAACGCAAGCATACCAGTTAGCAAAGCGTATAAATCAATATTTAAATTTACCTACTAGCATTGTTACTACTGACAAAAATTATCTGCAAAAAACATTTAGCGACTATGATGAAGTATTTGATGAAATTATCGAAACTGACCAAGAGTTAGTTAAGAATAATAGAGTTTATCATGACGGTATTGCATCTAATCAAATTCTAAATTTTAGGAATAATCTAAGACCATATGCATATGATTTATCGCCTTATGACAGTACTATTGTAATGGATGTTGATTATATTATATGTAGTGATCATCTTTCAAAATGTTTTGATCAAACAGAGGATTTCCTAATCTACAAAGACGGAACATATTTAGGAATTGACGAAAAATATACAAAAGAATTTAGTTATGTAAGCGACGGTGGAATAGATTTTTATTGGGCTACTGTTGTTTATTTTGAAAAGACAAAAAAGAACAACGTATTTTTTGAGTTATTAAAACATATACAAGATAACTGGTATCACTATGTACTATTGTATAAACTACCTAACACAATGTATCGAAATGATTTTGCTTTTAGTATAGCAATACACATAATGAATGATTATGGTTCTTTAGATATGTTTAAAACAATGCCAACAAGTATTCTATATACTCTAGACGTTGATATATTACATTCTATAAAAGATGATGTGTTAATTTTATTAACTGGAAAACAAGGACATCCAGGAGAATATGTAGCACACAGGACTCAAGGATTAGATGTACATGTAATGAATAAATTTAGTCTAGATAGATTATACAAAGGAGAACAACATGTCTAAGGGTTTTGTTTTTCTTGCTCAAAATAACGATACAACTGATTATGTTAAACAATCATATTTGTTAGCATGTAGTATCAAAGCTACACAACACACAAATAATGCAACCTGTTTAATTACAAACGAAGTAGTACCTGAAGAGTATAAAAAAGTATTTGATCATATTGTAGATATTCCGTGGAGCGATGATGCAAAAGAATCTAAATGGAAAATTGAAAATAGGTGGAAAATATACCATGCTACTCCGTTTGATGAGAATATTGTATTAGATACAGACATGTTAATTCTAGAAGATATTGAACATTGGTGGAAATATTTAGATTCATATGACTTATATTTTACAACAAATGTTAGAACATTTAGAGATAAACCGATTACTGAAGGATTATGGCATTATAGAAAAGCATTTATTCGATATGATTTACCAAAGATATATGTTGGCGTACATTATTTTAAAAAGTCCGAACTAGCCCACAAGTTCTATAAATGGTTAGAATTTATAAATCAAAATTGGGAAATGTTTTATGGAGAGTTTGCCGGAGGCAATGCTTTTCAAAAATGGGCAAGTATTGATGTAAGTTCGGCAATAGCAATTAAGCTTCTAGGTATTAGTAGTCAAGTTACAAATTCAATAAGCGATATTCCGAAATTTGTGCATATGAAAACATATCATCAAGGAGTAAGTAATTTACACAACAGTTGGCAAGGATATGTAAATTCATATATGGACGACGAATTAAATTTGAGAATTGGTAATTATAAGCAAAATGGTATATTTCATTATGTAGAAGATAGTTTTGTTACAGATTCTCTAATAGAGAAATACGAAGGATATTTAAGTAAAAATGAATTTTAAAAAAGAGTTTTCTCGATTAAATGCACTGTCACATAAAGATCCTAAGTGGTATTGTAATTTTGATAAAAAAACTGGAGTAATTTATTCAGTTAAGAATCATAATAACGACAGCGATAGTTACATTACTATAGAGCATACTATGGCACTTGATTTTAATAATAGAAATAAAAGTTTAGACGATTATCAGATAGTTTGGAATAAAGATCAAAAGAAGTACAAACTATTAAAAAAAACAGATACAACAATTGAATCTGTAAAAAACACATTTATGGAAATTACTAATAACGAAGTAGGCGAAGTTGTAGTTACTAAAAATTATAAAACTAAAGAGTGGCAATTTTCAGTTGACAACGATGTTAAAGAGCGTTATAATAATGGAACAGTAATAGAAGGAGATGCATTGCATTTTAGTGTAACAGCAAAGTGTAACCCGCATATTCTTTATAGAACTATTACAGTTTCGATTGTGGAATTATTCGAAAATGATGTGAACATTAATTTCGATAATAGTGACATACAACAAACTAATTTTAGTATCTACACTAATAAAAAGATAGACTCGTATGCAATTAAAGAGCTTATATAATGGATAATAAATTTAAAATTGTCGACTATGATATTATATATCTAAGTTATGATGAACCAAATGCTGAAAAAAACTATGCAGATTTGTGTAGTAAAATTCCGTGGGCAAAAAGAGTACATGGTGTAAAAGGTTCAGATGCCGCGCACAAGGCATGTGCAGAATTAAGTGAAACAGATCGTTTCATTACAGTAGACGGCGACAACATAATACACACAAAGTTTTTACATAAAGAATATGATCTCAGTTCACATGAAGATACTCATTGGAACAGCAATGTAGATTTTGATAAGTGTGTAATAAGTTGGACAGGCCGTAATATAATTAATGGTTTAGAGTACGGTAATGGCGGCTTAAAATGTTGGCCTAAAGAGTACGTGTTGAATATGCGTACACATGAAAATGCTGACCCTGACAATACCCATGCACAAGTAGACTTTTGTTGGGATCTCCAATATATACAAATGAATACGTGTTACAGCGAAGTAATGAATAATGCAACTCCGCAACAAGCATGGCGAGCTGGATTTAGAGAAGGTGTTAAAATGGCACTTGATCGAGGAGTAAGGCCTACGCAGGAAGATTTTCTAAATGGACATTGGAAAAACTTACATATGCTTTGGATATGGATGATGATTGGTGCAGATGTAGAAAATGGACGCTGGGCTATATACGGTGCAAGAGAAGGTTTGTACAAGACAATGTGTACAGATTGGGACTATGTACAAGTTCGTGACTTTGAATGGCTTAACGACTACTGGAATAGCAAACAATTAGATGAAGATCAAATGGAACAGGACACAGTTGACCTTGGGTATTCATTAATAGATGAGCTTCAGTTGCCTATCGCAGCTGATCCTCTTAACGGAACTCAAAGTTTATTTTTTAAAACAGTATATCAAACACCTGAAAGACGAAAACAAGATCTTTTGATTGAAAGTACATGACAGATAATATTAAAGGTGACGAAGTAACTCTACTTAATGGAAAATATAAAAGTGTATATTTTGAAAGTAGTAAAGAAGTACTTGACGGACTTAATAGCGTAAGTCCTAGTTTTTGTTTGGCTAAATGGTATAATGTAAGTATACACATTCCAACTGGTCAAACACATAGCTGTTATCATCCTCCAACACACAAAATACCGTTAGATGAATTAGCAAAATCTGCCGATGCCCTGCATAACACAAAACATAAAAAAGAACAGCGTAAAAAAATGCTTGCAGGAGAGCGTCCTAAAGAATGTGAATTTTGTTGGGCAATTGAAGATCAAGGCAATATTAGTGATCGTGCGTATCGTAGCAAGGATGTGTATCAACCGGGAATGTTAGAACAAGCCCTAACTGACGAAAATCCTAAACCTAGATATGTAGAAGTTAATTTTAATCAGGCATGTAATTTAAAATGTGCATATTGTAGTCCGCACTTGTCAACAGAATGGCATAAAGAAGTAAAAAAACACGGGTCGTATAAACTTGCTGACAAGGAACACAATCATCCAAATTGGGTTGATAGTTTAGGTATTAATAATGCTCCTGATAGTCCTTATGTACAAGCATTTTGGGAATGGTTTCCTGATATATATCCTACACTTACAACATTTCGAATGACAGGCGGCGAGCCTTTAATGGATAAAAATACGTTTAAAGTATTTGATTACGTAAAACAAAATCCTAATAAAAATTTACACCTAAGTATTACTAGTAACTGTTCACCTCCAAAAGGTCAATGGGGTAAATTTATGACTAGTCTAAAAGAAATAACAGATGCAGATGCAATTGATCATTTTATGTTATTTTGTAGTTTAGATAGTTGGGGCGAGCAAGCTGAATACATTCGTAACGGACTCAATTTTGAGGATCTTTACAAAAATATTACACAATACCTAAGAGAAAGCTCGAAGCACAGTTTAACATTTATTGTAACTGCTAATTTATTAAGTTTACCTGGCTGGACTGAATATATTAAAAATATTCTTAAACTGCGTCAAGAATTTAATACTGATCGTCAGCTAATTTGGTTTGATACTCCTATGTTACATGACCCTAAATGGTTAAGTATGAAGTTAGCAAACAAAGAAATGTTACAACCTTTGTTAGATAGCATTGAATTCATGGAGTCTAATAAAGAAACTACTAACAACAGATTCAAAGGGTTCAAAGATTATGAAGTTGATAAAGTCAAAAGACTGTATAATTGGGCAGTTGAACCATTAAATACACAAGAAGAGTTTTTAGCTAAAAAGAATTTTGATTTGTTTTTTACACAACATGATACTAGACGAAATACTAATATAAGAAAAACGTTTCCAGAATTAACAACCTTTATAGAAGAATGTAGGATAATAAATGAGTAGAGATAAAAGAGTTGATGCAGTTGCCGAACGGTTAAACAACATCGGACCAGGGTTTTGTACACAGAAATGGTTACATGAAACATTATATCTGCATACAGGTGACAATCACAGTTGTTATCATCCAAGGCCTCATCATATTCCTTTAGATGAAATTGCAGAAGACCCAAGTGCATTACATAATACTAAATGGAAAAAAGAACAACGTAAAACAATGCTAGAGGGCGGTAGACCCGACGAGTGTTATTACTGCTGGAATATTGAAGATCTAGAGGGCGAACATTTAAGTGACAGACATTTTCATAGTGCTAGTTCTTATTCAGAACCAATAATTGAAGAAGTAGCAAAATTACCTTGGGATCAACATATTAATCCACGCTATCTAGAAGTTAGTTTTGGGAATGGATGTAACTATCGTTGTGGTTATTGTTGTCCGCAGGCAAGTACGTTGTGGATGGACGAAATTAAAAAACATGGAAATTATGATCTAACATATAATCAATATGGAATTGAATTTTTAGAGCACGGTACTTACTACGGACCTAAAGACGATAATCCGTATATCGAAGCATTTTGGAAATGGTGGCCTAGTTTACGCAAAGATCTACACACACTACGTATTACTGGTGGTGAGCCTCTTATGAATCCTGGCGCAATGCAATTTTTTGATCTATTAGAAAAAGAACCTGCTCCTCAATTAGAAATCAGTGTTAATAGTAATTTTGGAGTAACTACTAATAAACATGATCGTATGCTTAATAGAGTACAAAATTTATTAGATACTAATAAAATTAAAAAGTTTACACTGTTTACTAGTATAGATACTTGGGGACCGCAAGCAGAATATATGCGTACAGGATTACAGTTAACACATTGGGAACGTAATTTAAAAAAAGCACTAAGTATGGGATTCGAAGTAAGCATAATGTGTACTTTCAATGTGCTTTGTGTATCTAACTATAAAAGTTTAATGCATAAAATGATTGAATGGCGTGAAGAGTTTGGAAAAAATGCAATTAGATTTGATGTTCCATATCTTAAAGAACCTCCGCATTGGATGATAAACATTTTACCTGAATCATTTATACCATATATGGACGACACATTAAAATTTATTGATGATAATATGGATAAATTTAAAGCACAAGAATATGAAAAATTCAAACGTGTAACTAATTATATGAAAACTAATCCTGTTGATCCGCAAAAGATTAAACAAGGGCGTAGAGACTTTTATAGTTTCTTTGAAGAAAATGACAAACGCCTTGGATTAAATCTATTAGAAGTATTTCCAGAGTACACAGAGTTTTATGAACAATGTAAACAGGTATACGAGTCTTACGAAGTCTAAATTACCAGTTATTATAATAACGCAAGTGTAAATAAGATATATAACAATAAAGGATGTACAACAATTATGATTGATGATACAAATAAACAAAGTTGGTGTGTAAACGCTGAACATGCAATGAGTGGCGACAACACAGGTGAAACTAAAATTTGTTGTATGACACGATTTATGAATAGACGCTTGTCGATTGGTAGAGAGACTATTCAAGAAAACTTTAATCAACCTGACTTTGTAGAAGTACGTGAAGCACTTGCAAAAGGTGAACGCCATGATGTGTGTAAACTTTGTTGGGAAGAAGAAGATGCTGGACGTATGAGTAAGCGATTACGAGATAACGAAAAATATGTCAATATGATCGAACAAGGCGGCAAGCCGTTTAAAGGACTTGCTAAATTTGAATTAAATCTAGGCAATCAATGTAATCTTAAATGTAGAACTTGTGGGCCTCATTCGAGCAGTACTTGGCTTAAAGAAAGATTTGATAGGCAAGAAACAGATAATTACACCGACTTTAAAGCCTATGCTAAAGAAATGCGCAAGTTTAGTAAATGGTACGAGTCGGATAGTCCGTTTTGGGACGACTTTGATAACAACTTAGAAAATATTAATCAGTTAGACTTTTATGGCGGCGAGCCGTTTATGAGTGAAAAAATGTGGGGCACTTTAAGAAAAGCAGTTGAACTTGATTATGCAAAAAATATCGAATTACATTATGCAACAAACTGTACAAAATGGCCTGATGATGTTGAAATACTTAAAGAGTTTAGACATCTAAATTTAAACTTTAGTATTGATGGAGTACACGACGGATTCAACTATATGAGATATCCCGGCGATTGGGGCGAAGCAGAAGTAACTCTAAATAAAGCAAGAGAATTTGCAAAAACTCATCCAGATATACATATGAGTTGGATTATCACATTGAGTACTATTAACATTCATAACTTACCTGAAATAATTGCAGAGTACGAAGAAAAATATAGCGACTTTGGTATTTTCTTAAACTTAGTACATAGTCCTAAATATTATAACATTAATATTTTACCTGACGGTATTAAAGAAGGAGTTATTGAAAAAATAGAATCAATTCCTAAAGACTCGTTTGTTTGGACAAACTATTTGCCAGGAGTAATTCAATATATTAAAAATGGCACTCCGAATATCGGCTTATGGAAACAAGCAATGAGAGAAATAAAATGGCAAGATACTTATAGAGAACAATCGTTTAAAGATGTGTATCCAGAATATCATCAGTTAATACAGGATGTTTCTAAATGATTAATTCTTTTTTCACTTGGGAAAAGTTATCACAAATGCATATCGAATTAACAAATTCGTGTAATGCGGCCTGTCCAATGTGTACACGATTTTTTGGTAATAGTCCGTTAATTAGACCCGACCTTGAATTAGGACAGATTACTTTAGATAAATTTAAAAAGTATTTTCCTAAAGAAGTAATGGATAAAATGGAAGTAATACTATTTTGTGGCGTACACGGTGATCCCTGTGTTGCAAGAGATGTTTATGAAATTTGTGAATATATTGCCGAAACAAATCCTAATACTTGTGTGAGAATGAATACAAATGGCGGAATGCGTAATACAGAATTTTGGTCTAAACTAGGTAAACTTTTTGCAAGTAAAGAAAATGGTCCATGGTCTTGGAGAATTACTTTTAGTATTGACGGATTAAAAGATACTAATCATTTATATAGGCGTAACGTTGTTTGGGATAAGTTATATGCAAATGTAAAGGCGTATTTAGATACAGGAGCTCAAGCTGAATGGGATTTCTTAATATTTAAACATAACGAACATCAACTACAAGAAGCAAAAGACTTATCAGAAGAACTAGGATTTTATGCATTTGTGCCTAAAAAAGCATTAGGTGTAGACGATGGCGGATCTTTACGAAAGATGCCCGCAGTATCAAGGACGGGCGATCTTGAATATTACATTGAGGCTCCTGTTGATCCAAAAAATAGAAATATTGAAACTCCTATAGGCGAAGAAAAAACAGGCCATTGGCAGTTTGATCCAGAAGATTATAAGCGTTTTAGAAAAAATAGAGAAACGCATAATAATTATCAGCACATGATAGATAATGCATATAATGTACTTGCTAAAGAAGACAACACACAATTAGATAGTGCAACAATTAAATGTAAAGCAAAAACACGACAAGAAGGTATTGAGATTTTTGTTGATAATTTTGGAAGAGTAATGCCGTGCTGCTACGCAGGCACTCATTTAGTTGGAACACACGGTGACGGTCAAAGTTTACAGTTGCATTATGAAACACAAAAATACGGATGGGAAAAATTTGATCTTGAATTGCATTCTTTAAAAGACATAATGCAGCAAGGTCATTTAGATAGGTTATATACCGACTCGTGGTCAAAACCTAGTTGCGGCGATGGTAAAATGGCATACTGTGCAAATATCTGCGGTACTTACAGTAGAGTAGATAGAATTTGGACACACGAAGATATGACAGATAAATCCCGTAATTGGCGAAAACCAGCGACTCATGAATAAAGATACTTTTTGCGCACTTCCATTTACTGAAATTTTTTTATACCCAAATGGGGATATAAAACCTTGCTGTTCAGCAGTCATGTCTCTTGGAAATTTAAATACTAATAACATACAAGATATACTACAATCCGATACTGCTAAAGATGTTAGACAACATATTCTTGACGGTAAATGGCATCCATTATGCGAACAATGCGAACGTCAGGAGCAGCAAGGAGTTAGGTCTGAAAGACAGCCTGAATATAGTAATGTACTTAGGGACTTAGAATTAACAAATTCAACTTTTAAACTAGAAAGACTTGATTTAAGATGGAGTAATACTTGTAATCTAAGTTGTGTTTATTGTTATGAAGGCTTTAGTAGTAAGTGGGCAAGTATTAAAGGCATTCCGATTAATGATGTTAAGAAAACTGGTGAAGAAAGTTTATTAGAACTTATTAAAGAAAATACAGAGTCAGTTAGTACAGTTATGTTATTAGGAGGTGAACCTCTTTTACAAAAACAAAACTCAATTCTAATTGATATATTACCTAATGTCAATTTTTATTGTTTAACTAATCTATCAGTACCGATGAAAACTAATAAAATTGCACAAAAATTAATGGAAAGAGGATCGTGGTCACAATTTGGTGTTAGTATAGAAACTGTCGGAGATCGATTTGAATATGTAAGACGTAATGCTTCCTGGGACCTGTTTACAGATAATGTAAAATATTTTAACGAAATAGGCAAACCGTTAGAGGCACACTCTTTATACTCTATATATTCTGCATTTAATTTAGTTGAATTTTATGATTTTATATTAGAACATAAGTTTCTTAATATATTTTGGAACTTGTTGGAAAGTGCAGGCGAAAACAGCAAAGCAAGTGTATTTAGATTACCTAAAAAACTTAAAGATAAAGCAATACAGGAAATTGATCGCTGCGCTGAAAAATACAAAGGCGAAATTGGGATACACCATTTAGAAGGTTATAAAAATAATTTAGTAAATCAAATAGATAATGAATCTACAACAGAATATCACTTAAATGAAATTAAATCATTAGAGCTACTGCAACCATATAATAAAACATTCTCGGATGTTTGGCCTAAGTTATATAAAGGTTTAGTAAAATGTTAGTTTATTGTAATGGTGATAGTTTTACAGCCGGAATAAGTCTTTACGATTATGTTTTACCTAAATATCTAGGACCAATGACTAAAAAACAAATTAGTAATTCTAGTAAAAATATTAAATATTTTCAAAAAGTAAAAGATATGTATGATTGCAAGTATGTAGATTACAAATCTATAAAAACTATCAATAATACTAACCTTGAATTTTTTGATGATAAACGCCTCGGAGCAGTACAATACAGTGATGTAAAACATATTTTAGAAAAACAATTAGCATACCCTGCACAACTAGAAAAAGTTGATAAAACTATAAAAACAATCAATGCTGCAATTGCAGGAGCAAGTATTACAGGCATAATATATAGGACTATAATAGACTTATTAGATTTTAAAGCAGCAGGACAGAAAATACATAGAGTAGTTATACAACTTACTTCCGCAAGTCGAGGTGAATTTTTTTCATCAATCGGGCAAAACTTAATGACAGACAGGCCACTCACACATTTTAATGATCCTGATCACCGTAGAATATCAAAACTTGTTGCAATAACACATACTGACGAAGATTTTATGATAAAGTACCTTTATACTGTTAGTATGTTAAAAGAAGTTTGTCTAAGCATAACTGGTAAATTACCTGTAATAATTGATTCCTATAACGGAACATTTTTTGATCCTGTTGTAAAGAGATTAGACAACACAATTAAAAACGATAATCCTAGCGAGTACAATCAATTTGAAAAAATATTAGAACATTCTATGTACAATATTTGGAATAATAACTTTATGAAGAACATTGCTGATACAGTTAAAAGACCTTTAGAACACGATGAACATTATGCATTAACAGTTCATAAAAAAGCCGCAGCAGAATTGGTTGAGTTATTATGAAAATTTGGGCATATGGAGACAGCTTTGTGGCAGGTGATCAGGATATAAAAGGCAGAGTTGATGCTATACCAGAATACCAAGACTATAATAGATACAATGTTAGCTTTTCGTCAGTTCTTGCAAAAAAATTAAATTGTGAGTTAACAAACAGAGCTGTAAGCGGATGTAGTAATTTTTCTCAAATAGATAAACTTATTGAAGATTCGGAACATATTGAGTCTGATGATATTGTATTGTTTGGTATTACTAGTTTTTATAGAGATAGGCCGAAAATATCTGTATACTTTAAAGATTTAATACCTAAAACACAAGGACCGGCTCTAGGCGATAGAGAGTTATTACTTAATGGTGATCTTGCAGTAATTGGGTCGTATGATATTTTTTATACTCTAAGTATTATTGACTCTATTGAAAAAATAAAAAATATTAAGATTATAAAATTTAATGCATTTCATAATTTTATGGATGACTGTAATATAAAACATTTAATGAAGTTTAATAATTTTATAAGTTTACATCAACCGTCAAATACGTTGATAAATTTATTAGATAATACTTGGGGAAAGATTGATGGAACAAATTTTGTAGATCACAGTAAATGGTCTCCTCCGGAAAAGTATCGAGAGAATTTTACAAGACAATCTCATCCTAGTATAATAGGACATAAAAAAATAGCAAATTGGCTATACAAGGTATTGAAACATGATTATAACTATTCCATATAACTGGTGCAAAGGTTTAGGTACACAAATCAGTGTAATAAGCGCCATTGCCGATTCTAAGTATACTACAATTAAGTTTTTAGAAAAAACAGATGAATACAAAAATTTTAAATTTTTTGTAGAGTATTATAATTTAGATTTAGAAATCGTATTAGATAAGCCTACCGACGACGATCAACAAATATTCTTCGATGACTTTTCAAAATTATTTTCACCCTATGTAAACAAAGCTACTGATTATAAAAATAATAAGTATATATGTATCAGTATGTATCAAGATCTAACACAATGCTTATTTGATAGTGAAATTATACAATATCCGTACAATAAAATGTATACAATAGATCAATACTCGAAAATTTTTGAAATTGTACGGCAAAATGGGTATGATGTAATAACAATGGATTCTAAAGATATTACAATACCTGAAAAGTTAGAATTATTATCAAATTGCCGAGCAGTTATAGGATATGAAGGCGGCATAGCACATCTTTGTCATACATTAGGATTGCCTTTTATAATGCTTCCGTGGCGAGCGTTAAATACAAAACACCCAAGTTTATTAGAACTTTTACATCTAGATAAAAAAACGTATTTTTTAAAAAGTTTAAAAGAATTATTATGGATGGATACTGAAGAATTTTCCAATATATTAGAGCAGTTAGATAATAATAATGGAAACAATACATTGATGGGCACACGGTTTAATAAAGAAGAATGGAAAGCTCACGAACTACCTATAAGTTCGGATGAATATAATTTTTTTCCAAGACATAATAAATTAGGCGGAATATATAATATATAATATAAAGGAAATAGATCTTGGATAACGAAATTGGTGATTTTGACGACAAGCACTTAGCTGTTATGGAAGCTATACTTCCTTACGCTAAATCTAAACCTCAGAAAAATCTAGAAGAATTACAAATAGAAAATATAACACGAAACACTTCTGTAAGGTTTTTCTTATTGCCTGAATGGGCACCTAACTTTCCTCCTTATAATTTAGCAAGATTGGTTTCTGTGTGTAAAAATGCAGGATATAAATCTGATGCAGTTGATTTAAATATCAAAGCATATCGTCAATGGGAAAAGTGGAATTTAGAATTTAATCCGTGGCACGGAAGTCAAGAATGGCGCTGGACAGGGCAGTCTTATCACGATTCAATTCATGCACATTTAGCACCGTTATTAGAAGAATATATTACTGCAATTGAAGAAGATAATATTGATGTAGTAGGATTCACTTTGTATTATTGTAATCAAGAACCTACACAATGGATGGCAGAACAAATAAAATTAAAATATCCACATGTTAAAATACTAGTGGGCGGCCCGCAATGTCATACATTTCCGCCAGGAGAAGAACAATGGTATTACGATTACGTGGTATCAGGCGAAGGCGAGCAAATGTTGCTTAGAATTCTAAGTCAAATTGAAAAAGACGAAGTTAAAGAAACACAACAAGTATTAACACAACCTCCTGGTATGAGACTTAATTTAGATACTATGCCGATGCCTGACTACAGTTCGTTTGATATACACGAATACAATATGCCAAACGGAGTTAATACTGAATTCAGTCGAGGCTGTGTTGCTAAATGTGTGTTTTGTAGTGAGACACACTTTTGGAAATTTAGAGGGCGGTCGTCTAGTAGTTTGTTAAACGAAGTCCTTACACTCAATGAACGTTATGGTATAGATTTTATTTGGTTCCTTGATAGTTTAGTAAACGGTAATATTAAAGAATTAAGAGCTTTTTGTAAAGGTATAATTGCAAGTGGAATAAAAATTGCCTGGACAGGATATGCTAGATGTCACAAAGCAATGGACGAAGAATATTTTGATGATCTAGCTGCAAGCGGATGTAAACATCTTAACTATGGAATCGAATCAGGATCAAATAAAGTTCTTGAAGACATGGACAAAAAAATTACTGTAGATGTTATTGAGCGTAATTTAGAACTTGGGCATAATGTTGGAATACAAGCACAAACTAATTGGATAGTAGGTTTTCCTACAGAAAAATTACAAGACATATACGAATCGATGACACTATGTCATCGTAACAGTGATTATTTACAAAACGTAGCTACTGGTCATGGATTCACTGAACCGCCAGACACTATCATATCACAAAATTCAGCAAAATATGATATGCTTAGATCTTACTATTTAGACAACTGGATCAATACTGATTTTACTAGTTCTAAATTACATCGTATGCTTAGGATCATATATTTTAATATTTTATTAGAACAAACTGTAAGTTATGATAACGAAAAAACATTGCAAAATTTTGACACTACTCGATTTTGTTCAGTACAGTTTAAAACAGATAAAAATATTTCAGTTGAATATGAAGATTTTGATTTTGATATAATCAATAGTGGACCGAGCGATTTTGCAAATAGTTTAATGAACGAAGTATGGCCTCTATTAAGACTATTTTGGAGATCAAGAGGAGCATTTAGTGCATCCTTTAACATTGATCCCAAAGATACATATTCAGTATTTGGAAATAGACTTGCAGGTGATGTATCTATGACCGGAACATTCAAAATTAGTGAGACAGGAAACTTTGTTGCAAAATTCCAGTATGCATACAAGCAACCGGAAGATGCTTGGAGATACGTTGACTTTTCTAACGAAACTTCGATAGCAGCACAAAATGCACGTATGCAATCGATTCCGGGTAACAAAGGAGAAGTTGTTTCAAATTTTGAAGAAAAGCGTCATAAGTTTCTAAAGGACCTAGATGAACATCGAAAGATTGATTTTACTTTTGACAAAAGAATTTTAATAAAAGGTTCTTGGTAGTTCTTGACAAAATATTAATTGTGTAGTATAATTGAATTATGTTTGATATTATTTTTATTGGTGAAAGAACAGATAAGTGGAAAGACTTAAAGAAAAAGTTCTTCTCTGCTAAACGTGCATCTTCAATTGACGAAGCACAGAAGAAGTCATTGACAAATATGTTTTGGACAGTTTGGCCTGATATTGACATATGCGAAAATTTTAATTTTGATTATGTACCCGACGAATGGAGTAAAGATGTTCCGCATCTTTTTAAAAACGGCGACACTTACGATGGAATGTGTTTACTTCCTAAGGCTATAAAATTAAGTAAAAATGAAACTGACTATCGATTCTTTATACATAAAAAAGAAATAGATATTGTTGCAAGTAATCCTGTACCATTTGATTACTTTGATATTGATACATATGAAGAATACACAGCAGCATTAGAACATAGTACAACTGATATGTTTTGGATGGGCAGTAGAAATATACAAGTTGATAAACAGTTAATTAATAACTTTTATATATCACATCACCAACAAATAGATAGAAAACAAAATCATTCTTTTATTCACGATGCTGATGGCGAAAAATCTAGAAATGGAGTATACCTTTGTAGTAAACATACACCTGTGTCAAAACGAGAAATAGAATATCGACATCTAGTTCATAGAAAAGAATGGGATATAGAACTTAGCAGACCAAAATTATATGAGCAATTTATAATAGATACATATGATGATTATCAACACGCACTTGAAAAATCACAAACAGAAATGTTCTGGGCTATTCGATCAGGAATTGATACAACCGACTTTGATTTTAAAATGCACTTTCCGTTTAGCAATAATTATGATAGGCAAACTAATCATATATTTTTACACAACGAACAAGACCAGATGCTTACAAACGGAGTTTGGTTATTATCTAAACACACGCAAGTATCTAAAAAAGAAATTGAATATAGGTTTCTTGTAAATGCTAAAGAACACAAAATAGTTGCTAGTAAAACTAAACTATACGATCGATTTATTGTTGATACATACGAAGACTATCAAAATGCATTTGATAATTCTACAACAGAAATGTTCTGGGCTGTACGTAGCGATACTGAAATAGTTGACTCTGCGGTATTTGATATATATTTTCCGTATAAAAATTTGCATGATCAGGAATATATATTTGATAGACACAAAAATCATACATTTCTGCATGATCATGCCGGCGAAACTATACGGAACAGTGTATGGCTTTGTTCTAAACACACACAAGTATCTAAAAAAGAAATTGAATATAGATTTATAGTAAATGCAAAAGAATGGGACATTGTTGCTAGTAAGACAAAATTATACGATCGATTTATTGTTGACACATATGAAGATTATCAAAATGCGTTAACAGATTCTCAAACAGAAATGTTTTGGGCTATACGTAGCAATACTGAAATAGTCGACTCGACAGTTTTTAATATGCATTTTCCTTATAAAAACCTACATGATCAAGAACACGTATTTGATAGACACAAAAATCATACATTTCTACATGATCACGAAGGCGACACAATACGAAATAGTGTATGGCTATGTTCTAAGCACGAACCCATATCTAAAAAAGAAATTGATTATAGATTTATTGTAAATGCTAAAGAACATAATACTGTTGTTAGTCGCACAGTAAAATATGATAAATTTAAAGTTGATACATACGAAGACTATCAAAATGCATTTGATAATTCTACAACAGAAATGTTTTGGTGTATTCCAACTGATATAATTATAACTAACGATAGCATATTTGAAACAGTGTTTCCGATAAAAAATGCATTTGATACAACTTATGATTTTGAAAGAGCAATAAATCATATATATAAAAACGGAAAATATAATGACGGTGTAATGTTATCTACTAAAAAATCTAAAATTACAAAAAAAGAATTTGAATACGGATTTATCATACAGAAAAAAGATATTGATATTGAAGTAAGTGCGCCAAAGCCGTATGATATTGTGTTTATTAGTTATGAAGAATCAAATGCAGATGAAAACTATATTAATGTATGGAAGCAGTTTCCTCGAATAAAACGTATACACGGAGTTAAAGGAATTCATCAAGCACATATCGAAGCAGCAAAAATATGCACAACAGATATGTTTTATGTTATCGACGGTGACGCCCAAATTTTAAAAGAATACAATTTTGATTATCAAGTTCCGCGATGGCAACGAGACCAAGTGTTTGTATGGCATTCATCTAATCCTATTACTGGAGCAACATATGGATACGGCGGCGTAAAATTATTACCAAGAGTGCAAACACTTAATGTAGATACAACAAGTGCTGATATGACAACTAGTATAAGTTCAAAATTTAATGTAGTACCGCAAGTAAGTAATATTACAGCATTTAATACAGATCCGTTTAGTACTTGGAAAAGCGCATTTAGAGAATGTGTAAAATTAGCAAGTAAGTCTATACAAGGCCAACTTGATAGCGAAACTGAAGAACGGTTAGAAGCATGGCAACATCCAATACCGGATGCACTTTATAGACATGAAGCAAAACGTGGAGCCGAAGAGGGTAGAGCATACGGAGAAAAATATGCCCAATCACCACAAGACTTGCGTAGAATAAATGATTTCGATTGGTTGCAGAAAAAATTTAACGAGTAGAGATAAACTACTAAGTACAATAACTTAACAGAAAATTAGATTTTCATACTATATATATACCGAGGTAAAATTAAATGGCGTTAACTTTAGAAGCTCTAAAAGGGTCTGAATACAAGACTGTAGACTTTTATATGACAAAAAGCTGTAATAAGAGCTGTCACTATTGCACTGCTTGGACACTCGAAATGCGCAATCTAGATGTAGATATGGACTTTTTACGAAATACAGTAAAATATTTAAGTCCGTATAAAACCCGTATTTGTTTGTTAGGCGGAGAACCAGGACTTATAAAAAATCTAGATGAAGTAATAGCTGAAATTAAAAAGTATCCGAACTTAGTAATACAAGTACTTTCTAATAGTTTAGTAAGAAAATTTTATCCGCACGTTTTAGAAGACCCTGATATAATTTATATTGAACACTTGGTCTTAGATTTTTATGAAGATCGAATAGAAAAACTAGGTAACTATGATTTTTTTGAACCTAATGAACTAAACAATTATAATCTAATTATTCAAACACCTGGATATTTTGACTATAGAGACAAACACGACTTGACGTATCTAAAACACAAAAATACAGAATTTAAAGAATACAATTCACGTTCTCCTGATTTCTTTTCAGACCATACCCCTGTACAAGCGCCAGAGCTTGATAGAAGAATTTGTGCTAAATTTCCACTTGTACCTGTATTTGACTTTGAAATACAAAAAATTAGACATTGTAGCAGAAAAGTAATTAACGGATCTCGACAGTTTGATGTTACAAAAGAAAATGTTGATAAGATGTTTGCATATAAACTTTTTGAATTTGAAAAGTATTGCAGTGCTTGTATGGACATTATTCCTCCAAGACCTGCAGCAAGACGTAATGCAATTACACGTATATTAGAACAAGAGGGCATTTCTATAGAATGAAAATATTTTCAGTTGCCGTAAATATACACGACCATAACACATACGACGGTAAATTACACTATCAAGTTGAACGACATAATCGTGTTAAACATAATTTAAATCCTAATAACCCGCATGATTCGGAACCCAGTCGTGAGTTTTTTCACAAACACTTTAGACCTAATTATGATAATAAAGATCACATGCTTGCATTTACTGTTAGTAATCTTGGACAGGAATTTGTTAGAGATATATTAGAAGAAACTATAGGCAATTTAGAATTTTTAAATTTTAAACCTAACAACTTATGGGATTGTTACGAAACAGCAGATTATTATTATATAGATCATCATCAAAGCCATTCGGCGTATGCTTATCTAAGTTCTGGATACAACGAATCTGACATCCTTGCGATTGATGGAAGAGGATGGCAATTTAATTGCATCTTTACAGATAAGAACGGAAACATCACAGACTTATCAAATAAAATATCCATAGGCGGATTATGGAATAGATTAGCACAGGATATCGGTTTTGGATATTTAGGTGCAGGTAAAGCAATGGGCCTTGCCGGATACGGCAAATTCAATGCAGATATAAACAGTATGATAGATGAGTATATGCGCAATCCAAACCATAAACTTCCTAAGTATGCATACGGTCTTATTGAAACAGTACCAAAAGAAGATATTGCATTTACACTACAACACTATACTTCTATACTAATTAAAGAACATGTATACCCGTTAAAAACATCTAATAATCTTTGTGTAGCTGGCGGAGTTGCATATAACGGATATATGAACGAAGAGTTTACTAAGCATTATGATAATGTATATGTGCCTCCAGCTGTCGGCGATGAAGGCCAAGCATTAGGCACTTATATGCATGCCGATTATGTACTTAATAACAATACACATGTACCTAATGTATATTCTGGTAAGGAATACGCTGTAGATGCATCTGTGCTTCGAGATTGTACATATAGCTCAATGAAGTTTGAAAATATTATTATTGAAATTGCTCGAGAAATTGCTAAAGGAAAAATTGTTGGATGGTTTCAAGGTAAAAGTGAAAGCGGTAATAGAGCATTAGGTAATCGAAGCATACTTGCTGACCCGAGAAATCCTAAAATTAAAGATATAATAAACAGCAAAATTAAACTACGTGAAGACTTTAGGCCATTTGCACCAAGTGTACTTGAAGAACATTACAAAGACTATTTTGATACTAATCAGCCTAGCCCGTATATGAGTCGTATTATGCCAGTTACGTCAGATAAAATTCCAGGGGTAACACATGTAGATGGAACAGCACGTATACAAACTGTATCAAAACAACAAAATGAAAAATATTATTCCTTAATTAAGGAATTTGGAAATTTAACTGGAATACCTATGTTGCTTAACACTAGTTTCAACAGTCAAGAGCCGATTGTAGAAACTCCTGAAGACGCTATTGCTACGTTTAACAAGTGTGGATTAGACATATTAGTAATTGGCAATTATATAGTAAGGAAAACAAATGATTGATAGGACTGTTGTAAAATACTATGAAAATATTTTAAAAACATCTAACTCTAACGTTAACTTAGATATTTTATCTACAATATTAAATTGCATCGAACACGATAAAGACAACGAACTTTTGAAAATTATATTAAAATTATCTCATCCGTCTATTGATGATACTTATCTTTTTAATGTAATAAATCTTATTAAAGATATGCCTGAAATAAAAACTGATATTTTAGATTCTGTTAGCAGTAATCAAGTTGCATCAAAATATGCATTGATAGATGCAGTAAACAACTTAAAGATTTTAAATAAGGATTCGGTTGTTGTTATCTGGGGCAGCTGGTATGGCAGTATTCTTATACCAGCACTTACTAATAAAGTTAAAAAAATAATTTGTATAGATATAGATAATAATCCTTTACAAATTGCTAAGAACAGATTATTTAATGAGTACACTAACATTGAATATATTTGTGACAATATTTTTAAAAAATATCGTAATGTTTATATAGAAACAGATTTAATTATTAATCCAAGTTGCGAACATATGAAACCTATGTATGATTGGAAGTGGTTTGACGAAGGTGCTATGAGTCAAGATTCGGGCGATGTATTTAAAACACCTAAACTTTCGAACAATTGTCATTTTGCATTTACATCAAATAATATGTTTGATATCAAAGACCATATTAATTGTGTAAATAATTTAGAAGAGTTTAAAGACCAGTTGCCGTTACGAGCTGAAGTTTTACACGAAGAAGAAGTGACAGATACTAGGGGATCTAGATACTTATTAGTAGGTAAGTTTAATCCTCTAGTGTACTAGTACATCTTACCATATATAGTGTAAATTCTAAATTTGTTTTTAATACATACAACATATTGTATTTTTTTTAGCAAAATATAACTAAAAAATACAATATGTTGTAAAGCAACATAAATTTATTAAAAGATGATTCTTATTCTTCTATATAATGTTTTGATCTGTAACTTCATCTTGTTTTTTTGCAGTTTTGTCCCAAGATGCAAATAATTTTTTATCAGCATCTGTTAGCTCTTTAGGAATATAATATTTTTCTAATTCGGGAAAAACGTCAAATAAGTGAGATTCCCACTTAGTTCCTTTGTAGTATTCGTCAGATTTTAATAGGTATGCAAATACATCCTGTATATCAATATTAGGGTCTGCAGGCATTCTTAATGCAGCTTGTATATCTGGCCAATCTTTATACTTGGGTATTAGGTTGGTTTTTATTTCTATTGGTAAATTACGAACTTGTAAAGCCCCAGGGTTTTCAACAAACGCCCAATTTAGCTGATCGATGCATGGGTTTTCTTTACACCAATCGATTATTTCATAAAATCTCATAACACTAAGGAACGACACTAATCCGTTAAAGTCAACTACTACGTTAGGATGTTTTTTAACTAATTCAATGTTTTCTACTACTTCGTTCCAGTCTGTTCTTCTACGCATATATTCAATAACAGGTCCAATGCCGTCTATTGATGCAACTATTGTTACCCTATCAAAATGTGGAATATATTTAAATATATTATGTTTGCCTGCTTTAGTTTTTGTTAAGTTAGTTTGGTATTTAATTCTTATTTTATCAGCGTGTCCTGTTTTAATTATAGCATCTAACATTTCATAATGTTTTTTCATAATCAAAGGCTCGCCGCCTATTATTTTAATACTTTTTATGTATTGTGCCATTTCAACGATCTGCTCAGTTACTCCGGCAGTTTTATCCTTCATAACTTGTGCGTTTCTTGCATCAACGGCCGGAGACTGTTTGCCAAATATGTTGTCACTCCACACTCCGTTTTTTGCAACTTGCATACGTGTTGTAGAATTATCGTGCATACACATAAAGCAGTCTAAGTTGCATTCCGACCCATAAATTTTTAATTGTACTTCAAATATTCTACCAGCACCTCGCAAGGTAAACTTACCAGTTTCTTTAAATTTTGTTACTTGTCTTTCAATTTTATTCCAAAATACTGCATCATTAGTATGAATCTTCATACAGTTAGTTCTTCTAGATCTTCCATAATTAGCTTCGTCACTACGACACCGTTGACACCATTTGTCTACTGCTTTTAACTTAGAACCCGGTGTGGTCATTTCTCTACGTAGATCATTCATGTATTCACTGTCTTCCATCCACTCTTTTAATGGAACTTCTTCTACGCTTACTCCGGATGGTTCGCCAAAACAACATGCTTGGTACTGTCCGTCTAGTTCTGAATATATTTGTGTGAACGGAATTGTACAAAAGTAAATATCTTTATCCTTTGCTTGCGTTACTATTGATCCTTCTTTGGCAGCAATTTCTTTACCTTCATCGTCTAATTTTTCCCACCAAGCGTCTGTATTTACAAAACCTGGCTCGGACCGATCACCAGGGCCACCTTTTGTTAAATACTCCGGTAAATCAGGTTTTGGTAAGGGATAGTCAAATGCCCATGCCTTTTCATGACACCAGAAGCAAGTGTTACAGGTGTGTTCAAAATTATTAGTTTGTCTAGCTGTTCCTACACAAGACCTTGTTAACGGATATAAAGTTTCCATTAAATTATGGTCTTTAAAAACTCCAGCAACAAATTTTTTATCTACATTAGCGTATACTTGATAGATATTTAACCAGTAGTCTTTAGCATAGGATCTAAAGTTTTCGACTTCAGGGTGTTCTTTATCTCTTCTTCGTTCTGCTTTTTCATAAAATCCTGAAGATAACATTTCATTCGCCGGCGGATTTCTTGTCATACCATCGAGTCTTATTGCACCTGGATGTTTTTTCATTACATTCCAGTTTATTGTATCAACTTGCATAATCTTTGAAACCTGTGTTCTACGCATGCCGTTAAACTGACGGATTTTTTTAATTGCTTTATCAACTTTTCTATGGCTTAGAAAATCCTCAGTTTTATCGTTAAAATCAAATATCTGTGTATTTCTAATATTGTTCTGCGGAAATTCTTTTTGCATCCAGTTAACAATATCAACAGCAGCATCAGCATCTAACGGAGCATTTAGGTCTCTACAGGTTACTGGAATTACTTCTATTTGGGGGAAATATTTACTTACTAGATATAGCAAGGATGCACTGTCGAGTCCTCCTGATAATGAAATTACACATTTTTCTGGAATTTTGTCAGGAAAAAAGTTTATAGTTTGATTATTATATGTAAGTTTCATACTGTATCCTTTGATTATTTTAGTACTTATGTTATAAGTTAACTGCCTATTAAAGACTTGACACGTTGTTTAATGCCCATTTCTTTTCTTGACACCACCAACATTCTCCGCAGTTGCCGATTGGTTCAGTACAGGAATTAGTTTTTTGTAATAAGTCTTGTTCGTTGAAATCGTAATAACATTGAATAATAAATCTTTTATCGATTCCTACAAACGGTGCTTTTGGAGTGTTAGAAAATTTTTCTATTTCTTCCCATAGTTCGTGACCCGGTCTTCTAAAAACTCCCCAACTTCCTCCATCTGATCTTAGATTAAATGACTGTTGTATTTCTGTTGGCGGCCCTAAACATAATGCATTTACTAAGACGTCTATAATTTTATTTTTTGCTAATTTTTCACTAAGTGGACGTATATAACTATTTTTATCTAAGCCTTTTTCTTTAATTCCTTTAGTATTAAATACAACAGAAATTGGCCAATGTAGTTTAACTGTAGGAAATTTATTTTGTAAATATTTTATAATCTCTGGTAAACCTGCAGAATCACCCGAACACCATATATCGTAACCATTAAATGGTTGTATCTGTATATTTAAATTTTTTTCTTTTATTGTGTTTGCTAGAAGAAAGCATAATAGTGTACTATCAGCACCGCCTGACATAGATATGCCAATAGTCTTGTTATTAAATACACTATCGCTTAAAATTTCAACAGTTCCAAATTTATTTTTATATTGCATGTTTTATTGTATCTATTATTGTTTTAATTTCGTTATCAGTTAACCACGCATGTATGGGCAACGATAAAACAGTGTTAGATGCCGCCTTAGACGCTGTACAATTGTCACTGCGTATGGTTGCACTGTTGTACATATTATTTGCGCTCAAAGGTGTTTCGTAGTGTATGCTGGCGTTTAGTGCGTTCTTTACCCGTTTACGAGTGTCCTTGTCCTCAAACCGTATAACATATTTGTGATAATTATTATCTAATCCATTTGTAACCTTAGGAGTTATAACAGGCAAGTTTGCAAAAGCACTATTGTACTGATGTGCAATAGACTGACGCTTGGTTTGATTTTGCTCCATACTTTTCATACGCTGTTCTATAATACGAGCATTGAGAACATACATACGGCTATTATATCCTAGTATATCAAACGTTTTATCTTTACCGTGTCTACGAATCATCTTAAGACGCTTTGCAATATTGCTATCGTCTGTTAGTACAACACCACCGCCGTTAATGCCTGCGATAACTTTATTACTGTTAAAACTGAATATACTGCAATCGCCGATCGTTCCTGCACGTACTCCGTCTAAACTACTACCTAACGCTTGTGCTGCATCTTCGATAAACAGTATGTTGTGTTCCTTACAGAACGCTTGTAGTGCAGTTGTGTCTTCCATAGCACCAAACAAGTGTACATACACGATAGCCTTTACACGGTCGCTGTACATACGCTGTACGCTGTCTAAGCTCATTTGATAAGTATCTAAATTTATATCGCAAAACACAGGAGTAGCACCTACCATATCTACACAACTAGCACTACTGATCCAACTAAAGTCTGTTACTAGTACTTCATCACCTGGACCAATGCCATGTGCTATTAGTGAAAAGTGCAATGCGTCTGTAGCACTGCTCACGCTAACGCAGTGTTTGCGCCCTAGCTTCTCAGCAAAATTGCGCTCAAAATCTTCATTGTTTTCGTAGTTCATTTGACTCATAAATTGGTCAAAGATTTCTAAGTATGTTTGTTTGTTTTCTTGATACTCTCGGTCCCACGCATCATATGCTGTCATTGTAATAGCTCTCTAGTTCTGGATATAATTTAAAAATATCTGTTTTATAATATTCGTCTGATTGTTTAATATAGTTTATAGCTGCTATAAACTTTTTCTTATCTCCCTTCATTGCAAGTGCGTTAACAATAATTGGATAATTACGATACTTCTTACGTAATTTCTTTTTAAGTTTTTTAGGTAAGTGTCTAACATGCAACTCATCAGGATCGTCGACTACAAAACAGAAATATTCTAAATTTTTTCTATCACAAAAATTTTGTAGTTTGTCGTATTTTAATACACTTAATAATGATAATGTTGAAAACACACCCATTTTAACATTTCTATAACTTCTAAGAGTGTTTAGGTTACTAACAATAGTATGCCAGTCTGATCTTCGACGTATATAATCATTATATTTTCCAAATCCGTCAAGCGAAGCACTAATATTTAATTGTCTAAATTTATCAACAAAGTCTAAAATATTATACTTAGTAGTTCCTAGTACTGTTAAATTACTATTCATTTCAAGAATAATGTTTTTTGAGTGACCGCTTTCGACTAGTCTGTTAAGAAAATCAAACTGTTTTTTCATTACAAAGGGCTCGCCGCCTTGTAGCAAAAAAGTATGTATATACGGTGCAAGTTCAACTAGTTCGTCTATAGTGTTGCTTTTAGAAGATTTTATATTATTAGGAGAATCTTGGTCAAATGTTTTTATGTACTTTCTATTATCAAGTTTTTTAAACATTAGTTGTCTAGTAGACGATGCACCTGGTTGACACATATAACAATCGAGATTACATTGATTACCGAAAACTCTTGCTTGTAATACTAAGCATCTTTCTGTAATTGTATATTCCTGCGTAGGATCAAACGAAAGTACTTGATCTATACAAGAAAAGTCTTGGTTAATCTTAATGGTTTCTAGCAATCTTTTGACATGATGCTGTCTGTCAGATTCTCCGTAATTTGCTTCTTGTTCTATACAGCGTCGACATTGACTGTTTAAAACAGGAGTATCAACAATTGTTTCGTCTAGCATTTCAATTCTTGCATCAGTTAACAATTTAGAATTTAACCATTCTTTAGGTGTAGTTGTTGATGTGTTAAGATCGGCGTCTTCACCAATACAACATACTTTGTAATCACCATTTGGATTAGTATATATGTGATCAAACAGTCTAGGACAAAACCAAATAGAGCCGTCTTTAATTTTATTTAATAATGTCTCGCGGTTCATTTATTCTCAGACCCTAACAGTGCATGTTGCCGATTAAATTCTGCCTCCATCTTTTTACGAGGCATCTTATGCCAATCAAGCAAAGATTGGGCTTTATGCCCCCAATATTCTTTTTTTACACGTTCTTGTGTGTGTTTTTTATCTGGAGTAGTTAGCTTAAAGTCTACATTTTTTCTAAGTAACGGACTATCAGGATTAAATCCTCTGTTTGTGTTTACTAATAATAAACTAAAATCTTCTTGCTTTGCAATTTCGATAGCACGATCTACTTCGTGTTCGTTGTATCCAAATATAATATATTGCCAAACAATTACATGACCTAGATCTCTGCCCTGCTTCATTCGTTTCCATACATCGTCAAACTTAGAACCAATGCGATATAGTTCGCTCTTCTCGTCAATTCCATCTACACCAAAATACCAAGCATTTTCACCTACACCGTAACTGTATGCTTCGTCCCACCATGCATCACTCTTGCCACTTCCTACAGTAGCAATACGAACTGCTTTTTGGTTACCGTTACACATTTTTAAAAGATTTAAAAATTTTGGATGATATATGGGATCAGATATTTGTCCACAAAATGTTAATCCGTAATCGTAATAGTCTAGAATTTTTTTAAAGTTATGTTCTTCTAAATCAAAACTACGTTTAATTTGTGCTTGGCTAGATGTTTTTTGTCTAATACATTGCGGACATTTAAAAATACAACGATGAGAAGCATCGATGTTAGGCCTAAACATTCTTTGTTTTTCTACATATTCATCAGTAATCCTTGACATTTGCTTGTCCTATTACTTCTTGTTTTTCTTCTTCCTTTAATTTCTTCATATCTACATCAATGCCGCATTTCTTTTTACACATATAAGATGCATTCTCTGGATCATTTAGTAAAGTTTGAAAAAAGTTCTCCCATTGGTCAGAGACAAATATGTCGTCTAAACAACTATTATTTTCAACGGCTAATACTTCGTCCTTTAGTCCGCACTCAGTTACATACCGATGCACAGGAGGATCGTCCATCCAACAACATGGTAACATATAACCGTCTGATGTATATGCTGCTCCTTTATTGTTTCGATCAAATTGCAAACATTTAGGTTGTATTTTCATAATTGACTATCGCCTTTTTCAACTCTATAGTTATCTTGTGTGCTATCTGGTGTACTTACTTCTATTATAGTACCTTCTTCAACACACATAAGCTGATGCGGCAGCATTGGAGTAATATGCTTAGTGTCGCCGATATTTAATGTTTCTACATTTATAGTTGCAGAAGTTGTGTCAATTGTTTTAAGTATAAAGCTACCACTAAGCACATGCCATGTTTCATCTTTTTCTTTGTGGAGATGCATACTAAATTTAGAACCTTGATTAAAGTTTAATAATTTCCCGCAATATAGATTATTAGAAGCAAATATTTTTTCAGTACCCCAACCCTTTTTAACAATTTCTGTCATTTATATAATCCGTTATTGTAGTCCAGTTCATGTCAACTGTAGAAGATAGCTTGTCTAAGTTAGCACAGGTGTATGCTTGATATTGATTTTTTACCTCTGCTGGTATAGTTATATATCTAATTTTAGCATTATATTTTTTGATAATGGTTTGTGCAACATCTTCAAAACTAGTTGCTGTTCCGGTTCCTACATTGTATATATTACTAAATGTGCTATTAAACATTTTAGTGTGTAACATACACACATCTTCTACACATACAAAGTCTCTTTTATAATTATTACTATTTTCGAATAACGATATAACTCCGTCATATTTTGCTTGATTTATAAATTTAGTATAAGGACTTGCCATATTACCTTTGTGTTCTTCACCAGGGCCGTATACATTAAAGTATCGAAATCCTTGTATAATAATATTACAAGTGTTAATAGTTTTAGATACATACTGATCAAACAAATATTTTGACCAAGCATAAGGACTTTGTGGAGATAGATATCCGTCTTCTGTAAAATGAGTAGTTGTTCCGTATACACTGGCACTTGATGCATATTGAAAATTAGTATTACTCTTCTTACACAATTGTAGAAGATCTACACTAAATTGATAATTTTGTTTCAAAATTTGGTATACATCAGTATAGGTAGTGGAACTAATAGCACCTAAATGTATACACCAGTTATATCCTCGAGTGTCAGGCATAGAATTAGATTTCCATTCCCATCCGTCAACTTCGTGTCCTTGTTCTTTTAAAAATTTAAGAATGTTTGATCCTATAAATCCTTCGTGTCCTGTAACTAGTATTTTCATTTACTTGCTTTTATAATATCTGTTGTTGAATATCCTACTATTGTAGGAACAATATGTACATTAGTTAAGTCGTGTCCGACAACTTGTTCTACTGTATAATCGCCGCCTTTTACAATTACGTACGGCTTTAATTCTTTAATTAATTCGTACGGAGTATCTTCATCAAATACAACTACTTGATCTACCCACGGTAATATCTCTAATTGACTAATACGCTTTGCTTGGTTATTAATAGGACGACTACTGCCCTTTAACCGTTTTACACTAGCATCTGAATTAATACCTACAATTAGTTTAGTGCCGAGTCCTTTTGCTTCTGCTAAGAGCTCAAAATGACCTTTGTGTAGTATATCAAATACTCCGTTAGTAAACACTATACAATCTTCTAAGTCACTTATAGTAAGTGTATATGTGCCTGTATGTTGTACTGCTTGCCTAGAACCTTTAATAGCAATTTCTAAACATTTTTTATAAGCATATTCTTTTGTAAGTCCATATACAAATGCTGCTAAGAAGCAGTCGCCTGCACCTGTAACATCTGATACTTGTAAAGTTTCTACAGGTATGTCATAACTTTCTTTATCAATAATAGCATGTACATTATTTCCAGCATGTGTAACAATAATATTACCTTGCCATAGATCAAAGTCTAATTCTGTAAATTCTTTTTCGTTAGGTTTGACAAGCCAAGCACCTTCGTAAAGAGTATAGTGGTCTTTCGGATCTACTATAACTTTACAACCAAATTTATTAATGTGTTTAATAATGTCATATGATTGAGATAATACACCTTTGGCATAATCGCTTAGTACAACGTAATCGTACTGTTGAAAATCTTTATTAAGTATATCGCCTAATATTTCATCACCATTTGCGTGATAGTCGTTATCTATACGTGTGACGTAATGCCCATCACACATCACACGAGTCTTTACACTCTTTGGTTGATCATATTCATATAGTTCAACATCAACACCTAAACTTTTAAGATTGTTGTATACTAGTCCTGCACCGCCTAGTGATTCTTTTTCTTCCTTATATGTTACAACAGGCACTGGTGCTTCAGGACTTATACGAGTACTAGTACCGTATATGTATTTGTCAATTATTATATCACCGAGGACTAATACTTTTATCATTTTAGTTCTTTTACAGCACCTAAAATTGCAGTTATGTCCGGTTCTTTGATATCACGCTTCCAATATATAGTTCCACCGTCTGTTCCCGGATCTTTCCGTTCATAAATTACATCCTTGCCATAATACTTGCACTCTTGAAATATACGAGGAGCAGGATCAAAAGTTTCTTTAGTATATACATAAGTTTCAAATAAGCTCATAAGATTTTCCACAGGTACAAATATATTATTATGCTTTACATTAACATACTTTGCGTCATATGTCAAGATACCGTGATCCGGATATTGATCAATAACTTTTTCAACACTAGCATAGTATTTGTCATTTGTACCAAGAAATAAATGCTTAAACTGTATGTTATCTTTGTAAGGCTTGTATATGCTAAAGTTAATAGTCTTTTCGAAGTGAGCACCTACACCATTAGGGTATACGTCTGTATCGCATAGATCTACTATTTGTTTAGGATTGTAAAATTCAACAGCCTTGGGATAACCGTCTACATGATTTTCTGAATATACACTAATAACATCTCCGTCAAACAAGCGATATAATATACGTTTTTGTACGTCAGTATAATCATTAAAACTCTGCCAACTAAGTGTCATCATACTACGCCCCATAATAAGTGTAGTATCATTTAGTGCCGGAACATAATCGTCGATAAGAATATTATGACAATGTATATATTTGTTTTTAATTGAAGTTAGATACTCATCTTTAGTAAAGTTACGATGTGTTATAACAACAACCTGTGCAGGATAACCAGCATTATTAAGCATGTCACAGTATTCATAACTGTAATAGAATAGGCCGTCTACCGGTTTGCTTGTAACTACAATATTAATCATTATGCAATTACTTATAAACCAGTATTATACTAAGACAATACTTTTGGCTTATAAGTAATACATAAGCGAGGAAAAAATATGATTGAATATTTAACATTAGCTGGTTACGGAGATTTTATAGAAACTTCGATTCGGATAGAAGATCCAGTATCTGTAGTGGAATGGACTGAAAATAATTTTGAGTATGTGCAATATAATCCGCATAGAAAAATTAATAGATGGGGATTAAGTATAACTAGCTTAGATGGCGGAGTGTCTGGAAAACCAGACCTTGATTCTTTTTACGCTACAGATCCTAATACCATGCCTACGGAGATGGATATTAATGTTCCTACTCCAGTTTATGAACATCCTGAAATTAAAAAATTATGCGAACACTTTCAACCTTTTGTTGGCAGATCGCACTTTTTAAAGATACCACCAGGCGGATATTTCCCTCCGCATAGAGATTATAAAAGTGCTGAATTAGAATCATTTAGAATTATTGTACCTATGTTAGACTTTGACTATCCTAGATTTACGTTTATTCTTGAAGATAAAGTATTGCCTTGGAATGCAGGAAGTGCATATTTCTTAAACACTGCAAAAGCACATCACTTATTTAATTGTGGTGACCACGATAGTTATTGGATAGTACTTAATATACAAACAACTAAAGAATCAATTATGAGAGTTATTGAACATATGGCTATTAGATGACATACTATACTGAAGAACTTACTAAAGTTACACCGGCACTAGAAGACTTTATTGCACAATGTACATTATTTGGATATAAAAATAATAGTAGTCTAAAAGAATTACGGTGGGACTGGTGTTTAGAAGGAGGTATGTGGTATGCTACATATACTAGAAACACAATAGTAAGTCTTACAGGCATTCATCCTTTTAAAGATGGGTACAGGGCTCTTTATAGAGGAGCGCAATTATGGGCAAGACCTATGAAGGGACTAAATAGATATCAAATGCAGAGTTGGGGTATATATGATCATCTTCCCTTACAAATAGAATTTGCAAAAGGAAAGACTCTTTATATAACAACTAATATTAATAAAGATAACAGCGGAAGAATGAATAGGATACATAAGAGCTTTACTGCTATGGAAAAAGGCGGCATGGTATCGTATGTTGGTGATGAACAGATTTTTAATGCTATGCAGAGTGTATGGAAATTAAATAATGAAAGATATTTTGAATTGAGAGAAAAATATGTATAATGTAATAGGTAGTGGAACAGCGGCTTGGATAGCATGTTTATATTTGTTGAAAGCCGACAAACAAGTTACATTATTTAGAGATACAAATACTGTTGTACGGAAAATAGGCGAATCAACTGTCCCTACAATTAATGAAATACCTAAATTAATTGGTATGTCAGATCAAGAGTTTTTAAACAAAGTGAACGGTTATTTTAAATACGGAACATTATTTTCTGGTTGGAAAGATAATAACAGTTGGCTTTACTATTCTGCAAATGAACCCAAAGCATTAGAAACTGACAGACATCAAACTTATGCTTACCATATAGATGCTCCTGGATTTTGTCAGGTATTACAAAAATGGTGTGAGCAACAAGATAATTTTAAAATTGTAAATACACAGTTTACAATAGATCAATATGATAAGGAAGAATTTTACATTGATGCTACAGGACAAAACGGTGTGCTTTCTGATCAAGTAGGATTAGTACATAATAAAAGTGACTTCCTTATAAATGACTATGCAGTAATTGGAAATGCTCCTAGTAAATACATTCCTTATACAAAGTCGCAAGCTCTAAGTAACGGTTGGCTATGGAGTATAAGTTTGCAAACAAGATTAAGTTATGGATATGTTTTTAGTTCAAAGTATATTTCTATAAACAATGCAATAAAAGAATTTGAAAACACAACAGGTGTTAAGCATGAAAATGTAATTAAATTTGAAACTAGAATACCAGAGCAAGCCTGGAAGGAAAATGTTTTATTCTTAGGTCTAAGTGCTGGATTTATAGAACCTTTAAATGCCACTGCAAACTTTGCGGCGCAAAGCGGAATCAAAAATTTTCTTTTGCTAGAAGATAAACCTGATGCATATAACAGATTAATTAATAAAACATATACCGGAATACATAAATGGATAAAAGCATTGTATTCATGCAATACTAGAAAAGGAGAGTATTGGGATTATTATAAAGACAATAGAGAAGATGCTGTAAATGATATATATTTTTACAGTGAGAACGGACACCAAGGGCTTATGGGTAAACATAGTTGGAATTTATTAAAGGATCACATGTTATGATAGAATGGAATCATCTTAAAAAAGTTCAATCTAATTATTTTAAACATTTCTTTTATGCTATGTACTTTAACATACTAGCCCTGTTAGTCTTTATAACTGGCACAATACATGCTATATTTCCTTTTTTATTTGCTTTTACACCATATAAATTAGCCAAGAAGATTACTGATGGAACTGAAAAACATTTTAAAAAACGGGACTAGTATACGTTCTAGTGGTACAACAGGCACCGCAAAAGCAATCTTTCAAAGTCCTACAAAAATAAAACATGCAAATCGTATTGCATGTGATGTACAAAAAATTACTAAGAATAGTAAAATTTACACAGTTTGCAATTTAGATCACGCAGGTGGCTTACTTGCACAGACATTGCCAGGATACGAAATAGGTGCAGATGTCTATATAGAAAATTTTAATGCTTATAGATGGGTAAGTCGTATTAAAGACTTTACGCATTCACATCTTACACCAGGGATGGCATTGGCTATAAGCAAAACTAAAGGTTGGAATAATTTAGATTTACAAGACAAGATTATTGTATGTGGTAGCGACAAAGTTCCTGCAGAGTGTATTAATAGATATTTAGATAAAGGAGCAACATTTATTGCAAATTGGGGTATGAGTGAAATTGGTCCTATTGCAATAAACAAAACTTTTACTTCGGAAGGTCCTTTAGTACATGATTTGCCCGGACATACTATTATGGGCGACACTGCGTTTTGTGAAACAAAAATAATTAGACATGAGTTATATGTTAAAGGTGATATCTGTGTATATGACGATTGGTTTGCCACAGGCGATATAGTAAAAAAAGTAGATGGAGAATATTGGTATTATGGCCGAAAATAATTGTATCTTAATTAACTTCCCACAAGGAGCCGGCGGACATATGTTAGGTCGTATGCTTGCTAGTTGTGATAATATTGCATGGTATGACCATGAACAAAATGGAGAATATCCTTGGATGCCTTATTGCTCACCTGGTGACGATAAATTTAGTAAAATGCATTTTAATAAACGTTTTAAAGGTGCATCAGAAAAAGGCGCAGATAAAAATCGTATTCCTCCTATTTTGCGTACAGCTGAACAACGTGATATCACTACTACATCACAAGACATTGCAGAATGGAAGCAAAGGCTAAGTCCTAAAAACTTTATATATACAAATCATGAACTACTAGACGATACAAAAAAATTATTTAATCCTGCCAAGTATATAGTTGTTATACCAGAAGATATTGATTTGCTTATTGAACGTTGGATGCGTAGTAGTTATTATTACTATTTTGACCCAGCACGTAAAGACTATCTGTCAGGAGATTTATATAGAGATAAAGCCAAAGAGCAAGGCATCACTATGAAACAAGCACTACGTAATGATTTTGAAGTGCAGTTGTCTAATTATAAAGAATATGTAACAGACGATGATATTATTGTAAATGAAGTGAATGATATACTAGATTATGATTACTTCTCAGCAGTATGCAAAAAATTAGAACTTGTAGTTAACAAAAATAACTATTTAAAAGTAAAAGAGTTATTTAAAAACAAATCACATCTTTAGTATTTCAAAATAAAAACGTTGTCTATCTTTTTTATATTGTTCTAACTTGCAGTTGTATTCTTTTGCGAGAGCATATGCAAATTCAAAACTCCACGGAAATATATCTACGTAAGGACCTTTAGGCCAAAGTATTCCTGGATTAACTCTGAAATACATTCTTCCACCTACGTCTAGTAATGAATGTAACTTTTTAAAACGAGTGCGTATATCCGCTTCATCGCCAAAGTTCAAACTACCAAATACAATCATATGATCATACTTTTCATCTACATTAAAGTCTAAAATATCTACCATGTAGTCTGCATTTTCGTTATATGGATCAATTCCTGTTAAATTTTTAATACGTGGTTTAAATTGATTATACCCACAACCAAAGTCTAGAACATTTTTTGGATTTCGTTCATTTATTCTATCAACAATACTCCAGCCACTAAACGTATGATCATCTGTGTTTGGTTTCCAAATTTCGCCAAAGAATCGCTTCATATAAATTTTATCTAATGATTGTACAAAATGTTCAACAGTTCCAGATAGTTGTAAATGTTCTATATCTAACTCGTTCATAATTGCTTGTGCAAATTTTTCTCTACGTACAGGAGTGAACGGAAGATCATCTAATATACTAAGCTGGTTTAATTCTAGTCCGTCATATTTAGGTAGACTAAAGCTATCTTTTAAATTTTGCATGACTAACGAAAAAATTCGTGTATTCATAATTTTTTTCACTTTCTATTAAAAAAATACCACTTTTTTCTAAAAAAGTGTTTCTTTCATATAATTAATTATGTAACAAGGAAAAATTATGGCTTCATTATTGGCATTACTAGCAGGTACGTTTTACGGTTTAATTATTGGCATATTGCCTGGCGCAGGTGCTACTACAGGATTAATATTTGTGTTTTCATTTATTACACTGTTTCCTGATCCGTATCTAGCAGTAATATTTGTAATGGCAGTTGTCGCTGCTAGTACAACAGGAGATACTTACACAGGTGTGTTGCTAGGAATACCTGGTGCTAATAGTGCGGCTGCTACAATGATAGATGGATTTCCGTTAGCATTACAAGGACAAGCAACATATGCAATTAGTTCTGCTGTTACTACAAGCACACTTAATGGATTATTATGGGGTTCACTTACATTCTTTTTGTTGCCTTATTATACACAATTGATAATGGTGTTTGGTGTACCAGAGCTTTGGGCATTCACAATGTTAGCAATGGTATGTGTTACATTTGTTACAAACAAATTTTGGTTTAGAAGTATGATTGCTTTGAGTTTAGGTTTGTTTGTAGGACTGATAGGTGTAGATCCAAGCACAAATGCAGATAGATGGACAGGTGGTTGGGAATACCTAGGTGATGGTGTACAACTTATGCCGTTAGTTGCTGGCTTATTTGCTATACCAGAATTAATTGACGGATTAAAACAACGTACTAATACTAGCATGCCAGAATTAGCAAATGGTGTACAGACTAAGCAAGGTATAATGGCTGTATGGCACAACAAGTGGGACGCACTACGTGGCGGATTTATAGGAGCATTTATAGGGCTTTTGCCTGGACTAGGTGGCGCAGTTGCAGACTGGATGGCATACAGTTCAACAGTTGCAAGTCATCCTAAAGAAAGATTTGGTAACGGAAATATTAAAGGTGTCATAGGCCCAGAAGGTGCTAACAACGCACAAAAGGCAACAAGTATGATTCCTACAGTTTTATTTGGAATACCAGGAGCAAGTTTTGCCGCTATTGTAATAGGACTATTTGCATACTTAGACTTTGAATTAGGTACCTTAGAGCTTGCAATGGACACAAAGTTCTTTGATAGTATGTTATATGGCTTTATGCTTGCAACAGTGCTTGTAGGCGCTATATGCTTGTTTACGACACCACTTATAGCACGAATTGCACAAATACCCTACAAATACTACTTTCCAGTATTGTTGGGCTTTATTGTGCTTGCATGTGTACAATACACAGGCGGTTGGGAAGATTACTTTATACTAGTAGTATGTAGTATCGTAGGACTACTAGCAAAGAAATACAAATTTAGCAGACCTGCACTGCTATTTGCTTTTATTCTAGCAGATAGAATAGAAGCCTTAACGGTACAAATGGCAGGACTTTATACAGTTGAAAAACTGTTACACAAACCAATATTCCTCGGCTTATGTGTTGCAATAGGTGTAACATTGCTATGGGGGCTAACATCAAAAAGGAAAATAGATTATGCGTAAATTAATATTAGGACTTGTGTTTGCTATGGTAACTTCTGTAGCACATGCAGATTATACAATGATAGTACCACAGAAACCAGGAGGCGGCACAAGCGTCTGGGCAGAAATTGTTGCTAAAGAATTAGAAAAATATCTAGGTGAAGATATCAACATTAAGCACATTCCAGGTGCAAGAGACATTCCAGGATTTAATGCTTGGCACAATGAAATGCGTAATGACGATAAAGTTATTATGGTATCACATGGCGGCAATGGCGTTGCATTCTTACAAGAAGAAGTTGACTATAACTACGGTGAATATGAATCAGTAGGACTTATGAACTTAAATATTATTGCAGGAAAGCGTATCGGTGAAGATATGAATAGTCCAAGTTTTGCGGCAGGTAGCGGACAGACACCTGAAGCATATGCAATGACAATGCTTATCTGTGGTCCACAAACGTCTATGGATGCATATGTAAAATGCTTTAAAGATAATGTGCAATGGGTAAAAGGTATGAGTGGAAGTGAAAGACGTCTTGCATTTAGACGTGGTGAACTTACTGGTACAAGAGAAAATCCAGCAGCATACAAAAAGCATGTAGCACCGGACGACAATGCAGAAATTTGGTTTCATCATGGAATACTACAAGAAAACGGAACACATGCTGACGATCCAAACTATCCTGGTTTCCAGTTTGAAAAGTTATATGAAAATCGTTGGGGTGTAGCACCAAGCGGTGAATTTTATGATGCTTACAAACTAGTAAAATCATTTAGAGATGGTATGCAAAAAGCATTATGGGTTAACAGAGGTAATCCTAATGCTGAGAAGCTACAAGCTGCATTAACTGAAATGTCTTTGAATGCAGAAAGCAGAGCAATCATAGAAAAGAAGGTTGGTAAATACGAATGGAAGATTGGCGCAGAAGGCAATGCACATAGAGATACACTTATGAGTTTTGTTACTGTATCAGCTTTAGAAGACCTTGTGTACTTTAATACAAACGCTTTAGGTCTTGCAAGTGTATTTAAAATGGAACTAGCATCTAAATGAAAATTGTTATTTCACATGGTAGCGGGGGAATTGGCTCTGCTGAAACCTTCGCCCGTGACTTTTTTGAAAGTAAAGGATATGATGTACATCTTATAGATTATTTTACTCCGCATGGCATCGACCGAATAAGATGGAGCGAAAAAGAGCCTGATAATTACGATGTTACTTTTAAGGAAATGTTTAACGTAGATTTTCCTAAAGGTGATTTAGTACATATAGGGTTTAGTCTTGGCGCTTTTCTAGGCATTGTTAATCATGCAAAGTTTGTTAAAAATTATTTGTTTTACCCCGGAGTACTGGGAATAACACAAGAGATGTTAGATGTAGATTATAGTAATGCAAGTGTAATCTTATGTGGTAATGATAAAGGAAAATACAAATATGAAAAATTTAAAAGTCTTTTAAAAAAACCGCCACTGACTGAATATATGCTTCCTTACACACATCATGCATTTATGATTGAAGATATTGATTTTGAATTTAACATGGTACGCTATAATACAACGGGTAATATAATGAGTTCAGATGAGTTTTCTCAATTAAAGCCTAACCATAAATATCTTAGCGAACGATATGGTCATACTACTTCTCCTACACATTTATTGTTTGATAAAGAATTAAGATGGCAATATTTAAATCATATAGAAGAAGATATCAATGAAACCTTTCTTAGTGTTCGAAAACGGAACAACATATACTAAATCTCAGTTTGATAAAGCTGCTAAAAAATATGCCAAGCAATTAAAAAAAGCTGGTTATGACAAAACATGTCGTATTGGAGTTTTTAGTAATACTGAGAATGTATTTAAAATTTTTGGGGCTATGCAAGTGTGTAGCCCTGTTATTATAGACCATACTATGACCGAGCATGAGCTTAGTTATTACAATATAGATATATGGAACGATATACTTCCACAGCCGCGATACAATCAATGTAACACAGATGAAGTTGTAGGTATATGTAGCAGCGGCAGTACTGAGAAACATCGTATAATACCAATTACTGAAGATCAATACTACCGAGATGGATTAGATAATAATATACAAATTCATGGTAACATTACAGAAAATGACAGCACTATAAATGTTATACCATTATGGGTTTGTATAGGCTTTCAAACATTTGCACTATGTTATAAAACAGGAGCAACATACTATATTTTAGATGATCCGTGGAAATTTTGGCCTAGTGTAAATCCTACATTTATTATAGGAAGTCCAAATGTGCTACGTGGAATGATGTCTCCTAATGTGCTTTATGAAAACATGACTATACGCCATATAAGGACCGTTGGCGCACCTATGTATAAAGACTTTAAAATAGAAGCACAAAAGTTTTTCAATTGTATTACTACAGACAGTTACGGAGTAAATGAAATAGGCACTATTAGTATAATGCATTATCCGCAAAAGTACAACAGTGTAGGTTACGTTTTAGATAATATCGACTGTAAAGTAATCGATAATGAAATAATTGTAAATAATTTTGCAACAGGAGATCTAGGACATATAGATGAAGATGGATTTCTTTTTATAACAGGTAGAAAAAAAGAAACAATTATAAATGGCGGCTGGAAAATTATGCCTTATGAAGTAGAACAAGCATTGTTAGATTCAGGAGCATCTGATGTAGTTGTGTTTGGGTATGATACTGTGTATGCAGAAGTAGTGGGTAAAATTGATTTAGACTTACTAAAGTCAAAAATAGCTAGATATAAAATTCCTGAAAAAATATTTTATGTTGAAAGTATTAAACGAAAAGGCCAAGGTAAGATTAACAGGAAGAATTTATTAGATGAATATAAACAAAATAGAAAAATATGACTGGTATGAAGATTATATAGTGCATTGGCGCCCTACCAATATGTGTAATTATGATTGTAGTTATTGCGAGCCTTCTAATCATCACGCAATCGACAAGCGAAAATTACCAAATGTAGAAGACTTAATTGCTGCTGCTAAAAAGATAAGAGATAGTGTTCCTGCAGATAAAAGTGTGTTAGTTTATATTACAGGCGGCGAGCCATTCTTGATCAAAGATGTACATAAGTGGTTTAACTGGATGGGTGAAAATAATATTAGAGTGGGCATTTTTACAAACGGAAGTTTGCCATTAAAAATATATGATATGAGCAAAGAGTCATTTAAAAACATTAATATCAAAATAAGTTTTCATCCTGAGTTTGCCGAAATTGATAGAGTTGTTGAGTTTGTTAATATGATTAAAGAAAACAACGGCAACGTAGAAATCCGTGCAATGATGGCAGCAGGATTATTTCATAAAGTAGATGAATTAGAAGAAAAGTTGCTCAATACTCCTATTGTAAGATTGCCTGTATTTCCGTTATATAATAAAACAACACAGGAAGTCAATCCTACTTATTCTTCGAGTAGATTTTTAGAAGGGTACAAGCAAAAAATGGATGACGGGCAGCTAGGGTATTATACTAAAGATGAGTTAGATACACTTGAAAACTTAGAACAGGATGAACCTACTTATTTAAGTTGTACTGTAAATAATGACATTGAAACTAATGCTGTTAATTTTGTAACAGAAAGAACAAACAAGTTTAAAGGCTGGACATGCGGTATTGTTAATAAAAAAATATTAATAGAAGCTAACGGAAATGTAAAGTATGGAACTTGTGCTGCCACAGGTATCATTGGTAACATATTTGAAAAAGAAATAGATCTATTTAAAGAGGAATGGACTATTTGCGGTAAAGAAGTTTGTAGTACTCTTGATGAAATAATGGTTACTAAGTTTAAGGTGTAGCAGCAGTACCGTCGTCTAAATTAATCCAAGCGCCGCCTTGACGTCCTTCAAATTTATCATTAGTACTATTGTAAATAACCATTCCGTTTACAGGTGTTAGTGCATCACGTTCTGTAGATGTTAATGATCCAAACTGAACAAATCCGTCAATCTTAGCATTACCGTTATTGACATGAAGTTTTTCATCTGGTCTCGGAGTACCGATACCTAGCTTCCCTGCACTATTAAATGTCATAATATTAGCAAGACTACCTGCATTATTTGCAGTAATAAACACTACTCTTCCTGGAACAACTCCTGTTGCAACAGTTTGATCAAGATCAACTGAAACTCTTACAAGACCAGCTTCTGAATAATCTGTACCGTCATATCCTAACCCGCGCATTTCAGCTAAATGGGTACCAGTCGTAGAGCCAGCTACTGCTGTCGGTGATTCGACAGTTCCGTCACTTGTATTAAATTCTATTCTTGGTCCGGTAACACCAGAATTTGTATTACCTGTTAATGTAGCCATTACATTATCGTTTGTAGTAACGTCTAGCTTGTCTGTTGAATTTATTTTACCAACAATACTATTTGCAACACCATCTACAAGTACAGTTGAATCATCGCCAAACACACTTCCAGTTACGTCACCGTTTACAGTACCAGTATGAGCACCGTCACTGTTACCTATTAGGTTACCTGTTACGTTACCTACTACGTTACCTGATATAGTCCCAGTAGCAGTTATATCTGCTGTAATAAGTGTAGTACAGTTTATAGTTGCTGCCCATACTTCACTCCATTTTCTACTAGATAAACCTAAATTGTGTGTAGCAGTTACCGCTGGGTTAACATTTGTAGCGATATTTTCTAAATCAAGTGGAGTTGCAGGTCTAAATACAAGATCCGAACCTGCTATTAATGTTTGACCTTCTGTTGGCGGAGTAGATAGGTCAACATTTGATATGTCGTTTAAATCTAAAGTCCTTGCTTTCCAACTAGATGAACCACTATCGTATTGTAAAAAATCATTATCTAATACACCAAGCGATAAATCAATATCAGTAATATTTGCAAATACTGGAGCAGGTACAGCTTCGTTAATCCAACTATTAGAACCAGGGTTCCATACAAGTGTTTGACCTGCTGTTGGACTAGTTGTAGTAACATCTGTTAAATCGTTGACACTTGCGTTTAATATAAACTCGCCAGTTGTGTTATCATATTGTAAACCAACACCTGCACTTAAATCTGTTAAGGCTATTCCGCCTCCGCCTCCACCACCTTGTGCTGCTAGTGCCTGCCATTTACCGGCAGTTGAATTCCATGTAAGAACCTGGTTATTCTGTGGATTTGTTGCATCAACATCAGATAATAGTGATAAAGACTGATCTGATGCTGTCCAAGTACTTGTGCCGTTATTCCACTTTAAGACTTGGCCGTCAGTTGCACTTGCTTGTGCTAATGCCGATGTAGTAATTCTTGATGTTGCTGAATCTATAAGAATAGTACTATCGTCGCCTACTATGTCTGCATTTACACTTACAGCATTAAACTCACCGTCGATATTAATGTTAGTAGTATATAGGTTTTTAAAACGCTTATTAGCATTACCTAGTATATAGGCATTGTTATTTGTAGGTATTAAATTACTACCTAGTCCAGTACCTTCTCCTGATTGCAAACTTAAACTTGTAGCGTCAACTCCGCCTTGAATATTAATTGACCCTGTTCCGTTAATAGTAAAACTATTAAGCGACAAGTTTCCTCCTAGTTCGGGGGATGTATCCTCAACAATATTATCTATACCCAAGAACGGATCACCAGTAACTGGAAGACCTCCTGCATTTATACCGTCTCCAATATAAAGTTTCTTAGTGTCAGTTGTATATATCAGTTCACCCTGATCAGGTGTAATGGTTTGTCTATCAGCATTTGTACCACGGCGTACTCTTAGCGGCATGTTTATCTCCTAAAGAATAATTCTTACTATGTATTTATCAAAGTGTTATCAGAACCTTATTTTCCTTTCTTAAGAAAAAACTTTGTTCTTCTAGTAATATCGTGCTTTACTTTTTCAACGTTAAGTCTAAAGTCGATATTATCAATATAATCATTATATTCTTCAAGTAACGATTCAATTTCGGATTCTAAATTAGCCGCAGATGGCTTTTCTAGACTTTTTTGTATATCTACTTCCCATATTTTACCGTCAGTAAATAAGATTCGCATACTATGGAGATACTCTAGTGGAACTACTGAAACATCCACATCATTGAGTACCTCCGGCCAATGGTCGATTACGTCTTGCGGAAGTTTATTCTGCTTGCTCACTCTTTTGACGCTTCTTAGTTGGCACTAGCTCTTCTGCTTTTCTTCTAAGTTCAGCAGCTTCTTTATATAGAGCATTAGCTTGTGATCTATATCCTTTGGCTATATCTTCGTCAGTAAGAGCTGATTCAGTAGTTGCCGAATCATTGATGTATACATCTTCTGCAGGCTTTGTGTCTTCGGGGGTTGTTGCAGTGCCACCTGCTAATTCAGCAATAGTTACACCTTTTTGATCAGCAATCATCTGATTTAACTCTGCTAAATTAATTACTTGTTTATTATCTGGCGTCATTTCTATATTTTTAGTAGGTTGTTTTGATAGTTTACCAAATTTATGGAACGCTTTTAACATATTACGTCCGTCGGGTAGTGTTGCTCTGTCCATTGCATCAGCAAGTTCTTCAGCTGACTGTCCGGCGTTTGATTCAATGCAACGCATTAGTGCGTCATGTTCGTCTGCCGATAGTGACTCTGTGGACACTACCAGGCAACTTTCTGCGTCACCTGGCAATGTTCTAAAAGCAACTCCGACCTTTTTTCGTGTAGAAGCAATTCTACCTACGTGCTTTAAGGCCATTTTATTAAGTTCCTGTTTCTGTGCCTTCTGCTGGCTCTTCACCTTCAGGGGCTTGTGATTGTTGTGCTTGTACTGCAAGCAAGAAGTTGTTTAGGCGTGTATATGTTTTGCCTACAGCTTCCATTTCAGTTGGGCGGAATGCGCCTCTTGCACTAGCAACATCAATAATTTGTTTTAGTGCATTTAAATCACCGATACTTAGATCAGTGTTTTGTTCACCTTGTGCTTCTTGAGCATTTTGTGCTAATTCTTCGGCTACAGCTGGATCAGCAGTTGCTTGTGTTTCAGTAGTTTCAGACATATTATGTATTCTCCTTTGTTTACTAATAATATATATCTACAATTAATTAATTGTATTTTAAAAGTGGACAAGCTAATAAAAAATAACTTGCCTCTTTTTCGTTTTCGAACCCTATTTGAACAACTGTTTCAATTTTGTTCGTAGTAGTTGAAATATTTACACTCTTACATATAGCGTATCTTCCTTTTAGTTTGCTATTAATCCATTTGTCAACAGCATTAATTGTATTATACTTATATTCAATATTAACTTTTTCAAAATATTCTGGTATAACAGGAAGTTTTCGAGTACCAAGTAGGTTGTGTGGGTTAGGCCGCATTGTCATAATGTGCCGTTACACCAAACGGTGCTTCTAAGTTCTTTTGATGATTACTATGAATAACAAATACTGTGTCACAGTATTCTGGATCGCCCCATGAATCCCATGCATAACCGTCTGTAAACATTAAGAACTTCTTAGGTTGAATGTCATTTTCTTTCATATAAGTCCAATTGACCATAAAGTCAGTGCCGCCACCGCCCATAACTTGATATTCTGTTAAGTCTTCGCCACCGTCGGCACTAAAATCTGCTTCGTTATAGACTTTTGTATCAAAGCACCATAACTTAATTTTATAGTCTTTGTATTCGTCCATAATACCTTTAACTTCGCTTAGAAAGTCTGTAGCCTGATCATTACCTATTGACCCGCTCATATCAATACAAATACATAAATCGATAGTTTGATCAAAATTCATTCCTGGTAAAACTGCACCAGTGTGCCAACCTTTACGTGAAGGACGTATAAATGTATAGTCACTTCGAATTGTTGACTGAATTTGCTGACGTAAAATTTCACGCCAGTTCATTTTAGGCTCAGTAAGCTCTTTAATCATACGAGCAATTTCGCCCGGAATATTACCTGCGCCTGAACTTTGTGCCGCAGAAATCATTCCCTCTTTTATTTCGTCACGTATTTTACGTAATTCTTCTTTAGAATATTTCGGAGGTCCGCCTTTACCTTTGCTTTTGCCTGGAGTATTACTGTCACCACTGTCACCGTCGCCATCGCTTTCCCAGTCAACATGTTCGTCTAACAGTTCACCTAGTTGTTTTAGTTCTTCCTCGTCGTACTTGCCAAAGATGTCATCGTATACTTCTTCTGACGTCCAACCTTCATATTTAAAGTCTTGAAAGCAATCAATAAAGGTAGGTTTATCACCAATACGATCTCTTACTAGTAGGTTGTTTACAATATAGTCAGCGGCAATATTGTAAATTTGTGGGTCTCTATCGTCTCGGCGTGCTAAGTGATCAAATACACAATGCAGAATTTCGTGTGCAATAACAAACTCGACTTCTTTGTTTGACATTGCATTAAAGAACTGCGTATTGTAATATAAGTTACGTCCGTCGACAGCGGCAGTAGGACACCAGTCGTCTGCTTCTTTAATAATTAAACGTGTTGCCATATTACCAAAGAAAGGATGGCGAAGTAGTAATCCTACACGAGCAATAATAATACGATCTAATACTTCAACTCGCATTTCTTCTAATGCTTTTGGAGTAATATCAGGGTCCGGAGCCCAATTCTTTTTACCTTCTAAGTTGTATAGTACATCTGAATTAAAAAAATCTAAAGGCATAACCTTCTCCTTATGCTGATTGCGCCGCAGTAATATACTTACCATACCGTTCATGGAATTCATCAAAGCATTCTACTTCGTCTGGATCAATTGGAAGACTGTATTGTGTAAGTGCAAGTTTGATACCCATAACAACTAACTCTGTGTCAAAGTTATCCATACTAAAACGCAGGAAGTTATTTACTTTGTCGTCAAACTTTTTATCGTTTTTATTACATGCTTCTCTAAGTTCGTAACATAGTGATACAGTCAACGAATACATAGCACTGATTTCTTTGTTTTGTAAGTCTTTTACTTTACCTGCTAAGATGTCAGTTGGGTTAGGCATTTTAGATGCAATTTTTCGGTGCGCCATAAACTTAACAGCAAGACCTTCGCCTACTGATCCGCTTACAAGATCTGTTGTAGTTTCTTCATCTTCACCGTCTTCTAACAGTTCTGATACAAATGACCACGAACGAGGTGTTGCAAACGAACGACTAGGTGACTTAGGATCAAAATCATATAAGTCTTTTTTAGCAAATGTCAAATAACCTACAACGTCTTTATGTTGATTATTTTCTGGTGCAACTGCCCATTCAAACCAATCATCAAAAGATACAGTAAGTTCTAAGTGTACAAAGCGGTTAGCCAACGGAGCAGGCATACGATATGTAACACCTTTGTCTGCTTCTCGGTTACCAGCCGCAATAATAATAACATTGTCAGGTAGTTTATATGTACCTACTCGGCGATTAAGAATTAACTGATATGCTGCCGCTTGTACAGCAGGCGCCGCTGAGTTCATTTCGTCTAAGAACAATACAATATTATCAAATTGCTCTGCCATTTCTTGTGTAGGCAATTCAATTGGTGGCGCCCATTTCATTGTATTATCGTTGGCAGCATAATAAGGCATACCCTTGATATCTGTCGGATCCCATAATGATAGTCGAATATCGATTAAATGCGAATTAGATAATGAGTTGGTTACTTGCCCTACAATGTCCGATTTACCAATACCTGGAGGTCCCCAAAGGAAGATTGGACGTTTTTTCTTCATAGCACGTAGAATACTACGTTTTGCTTTATTTGGAGTTACTGTACGTGTTGCAATATTTTCCATTACTTATGCCCTTTGCTGTGTTGCTATACTACTAATATAGTACATATTGAGTCAAAAGTCAACCGCTTTTGGTAAATTTTTCCATAGTTTTTGTCAATCCGTATCTATTAATATCGCCTGAGAAAAGTGTTAGTTCAACGGCTTTTCTTTCGTTTGTAACATAGATACTATACGGAGTAAGATAATACGGGCTATCAATAAACTGGTCTAAGAATATAATAGCATGAACAGTTAAGTTAGTGTCTTTAGGAAACGGAACTTCGTATACAGTAATTTCTAATTCGTTTAACATTTGAAAACCTTCATCGGTTAAACGTAATCCGCCAACATCTTTGTTTCGAGTGTTTTTCCACCACTTTGGAATGTGCTGTTTTACGGACACTTCATTAGTACTCTTACCTTGTTGATGCAAAAAAACCTTTGTATATTTTTGCTTAGGATTCATTATTAAACTTTTTCACCTTGCGTTAGTTTATAAACAGAGAAGTCTGTACAATTAAATAAACGATTTAATCGTTTTTGTAAATTTAGTGCATGTCCTGGATTAGAAAAACTTACTTTTTTATACTTAGGTCCTGGGTAGTTTGTGATTACGTTTAGTGTCTTTAAATTAAAAGGTTTTCCTTTATAAAAGACTGCCCAGATTGCATCAGCTTCGAGAACTTGCTCGCTTTTATAGGTAGTCTTTTCTATTTTTTCTAATAAAACAGTAGGCTTAGGTCTACTCATATGCGTTCCTTTGTAGTTATATACGCATATATTTAGCTAAAAAATTTAGAAATTTTCGCCTTGCATTACAATACTAATAACTTCTTCTGCATTTTTATCTTTAATAAGTAGTTCTTCTAGATCACCGTTTAGTCTAGTCATTACTTCAGCTAGTGTAAATGCAACTTTTTTAGCAGTCTGTATATCTAATCTAATTTCTTTTTGATTACTTGCGTCTGCAGATTTTACTTGTTGTATAAACTTTTCTAAAGGAATGGTATTTAGAGATTCTTTCATTATCTACCCTTTTTATTTGCAAGACTTAATTTGTGTTTCATTTCTAAATCAGTTAAGAACGGTCCTTGGTATTCGTACCGTTCGCAAGTTATTAGTTTAGGACAGAAACTTTTAACCCAGCCTTTATCGAACTGAATAATATAATACCCTGCACAATATAAACTAGTTGATTTATCACTTTTTGTAAACAGCGGCAACTTACGTTTAACATCAAATACACTGTTACATGGAGGAACATTTGTTGGAAATCCGTGAACTTCTTTTTCTGTTACTACATATTCTTTAATACTTCCATTAAAAATACTTTTTCCTAATTCTTTTGTAAGTGTAGATTTATCTTTAAAAAATTTATTTTTATTAGATGTACTAAACATATAACGATCTTCGTCATAGCTAATAGTTCCAACTTTATCAGAACCGTTTTCTACAATCCAAAATTTATTTTTTAATATTTCTTTTGCTTTAAGCCCCATTATTATACCTCGCTTGTAATGGTTCGGCAAACGATGCCGCTTGGTCTGCAATACGTTGCATATCCCACTTAGCACAAAACTTCATTAGTCTCATGCCTACTTGAGAAACATTCTTACTTTCAACTGATTGAATAGTATTATTTATAATTTCTCTAATGTCTTCAGGTTGTGCAGTCAAGTCACAAAGAGTAACATTACGTGTATAGTCATCTAGTACACGATGTTCTACACCTTCATGATCTACCCAACGCTGTAACATCATGTTATTCCAGCTATAACCTTTGTTTTGCTTATCTTCAAATGCTTCAATAAGACCAACTTTGTTCTTAGTGCCTTTCTTACGTACACCTGGATATGCACTAAACACATTGTCACTAGTGTCGCCACGCATACATTTCTCGAACAACATGTATTCAGGATCAGGTGCAGGCTTTGCCTCTTTAGTCTTCTTGTCAATAACAGGAGCACCTTTGTCGTCAAAGTAGCCTTCGTGTGTAATAGTAACGTTCTGTATGCCATTGTACTGTTTTACATTAGGTGCAATCAATTGTGCAAAGTCACCGTCAGTACTAATAATAACATGATTGTCGTTAGGGTGTGATTGTACCCAACCTGCAATAAGATCATCTGCTTCTAGTTGCGGATGACGCATAACAGTGCAGTTAGTTTTGTCTGTAATAAATGTTTTAAACTCGTCAAAGCACTCCCAAAATACTTTATCTTCTTCAGCCTGTGCAGGCGTTAGTGCATCGCGAGCAACTTTTCTGTTGCGCTTGTAAGGTTCATAGTAGTCCTTACGCCAGCTACGACCTTCTAAACAAAACACAACATGATCAGCATCGAAGTCACGCCACGCTTTCTTAACACCTGCAAGTGTGATATGAAACGCCATGCCTACTTTAGTGTCTATGTCGCCACGTACTACATGCCTTGCACGAAAGAATGTATTAGCAGTGTCTACTAGAATATGTGTTGCCATTAGTTTGCCTCTGTGTAATTTATAGTACTATTATAGCATCGGATCTGGCTGTTGTCAACCATTAAGATATTTCACTCTTACCTTTATCAATCGGTACTACGTTAATATATCCAGCGTCACGTTTAGAATCTTGTCCTTCTTCTTCAAGCATTTGTGAAATAACAGTTTTAAACCATTGGTCTACAATTTGCTCATTAGTTTCACCTGTATAGCCTGCATCAAGAAGTTGCTCAATAAATTCGTTATTCCAATCGAGCTCAAAGAACCCGTTTCGAATGTTGTCTGGATTTACTTGTGTATCTAATACAGCAACCCACGGTTCTTTCTTTTTAGTAGCAAGAGCTTTTTCAGCATCAAGAGCTTCACGACGAATATCTTCTTGCGTCTTTTCTTCTGTTACTGACTTTTCTTTTACTAATTTATTCCACCAACTCATTACATAATTCTCCTTATTTTCTCAAATTCATCTTCATCTCTAATACCTTTAGGAATACTATTTAAGTTTTCTTTAAGTGCCCCAGGCATTTCCGAATAAGCTGATATGGAGTCTAGGTGTGAATCGCCATCCTCGTTCCATACAGGCTTCTGCGACTTCTTTAACATTGAGGGTATATTCTTCACTGCGCCCGCCCATTGGCATAAGATATACCGGACATTCCACCCCGGCACTTCTGTAAGCGTCCACAGCTTTTGTAACTTCGTCAAAGTCGTCATTAGTAGCCACAACAAACTTAAGATACAATTCGCTATCAGTAACACACTGATACTCACTAGCAACATTAGGCTTAATAGCAGTTTCCCAAGGTTCTCCACTGACACTAAGTTTTGGGGAACAACTCCAAGTGACCGTAATTCTATCGCTATCATTGAGATAGTTGTAGAGATCGTCGTGTAAATGTTGTGTAGTGTTTGTTTCAAATGTAACATTTTTTAAGTCCTGCATACGTGGATGTTCAAATAGTTCAACGTAAAGTCGTTGCCACGCTAACAACGGCTCTCCGCCTGTCATAATCAAGTGGACATCTTGACCATTGTCCATTGTCCACTTACCTTCTGGTAGTAGACTTAATAAGTGTTCAACTACTTCATCTACAGTTGCTTGACGATTAAAGTGTTTAAACTCTGGATAGATACTTGCATATGTATCGCAACCTGTGTGTATAATAGGCAAGTCTGTAAACTCTTTAGTTGTTTCATGTACACCTGCGTCAAGTAATCCTTGTACTTCAGCATTATGAATAATGCCTGCTTTTTGTTTTACATCACGCATTGGCTCGTTCTTTAAGCCAAAGTTCATACAACGAAAGTTACAACCGAAGGTGCGTAGGAATACACTGGGTACTCCTACAAACTTGCCTTCGCCTTGTACTGAATAAAATGCTTCTGAATATCTTAGTTTCATTTGTTTAGCATCCTTGCACAAGTTAGGAATGAATTCTCTTGAAGACAATCACTCCAGATATGGGTTAAATAAAATCCTATGCCTACAATAAAAATAACTGCGGCAGCGCCATAAATTAGTTTCTCAATCATTAGCAACTAAACTCCTGTTGTAGTTTAATGTTATCAAAGAACTCTTTCTTTGTGCCTGCATCATCTTTAAATGCACCACGTAGTACTGTAGTTTGTGTTAAACTACTGTGTGCCATAATCCCACGGTTCTCACAACAACCATGTGTTGCTTGAATATATACACCTAAATGTTCTGCACTAGTTGCGGCTTGGATCTCACGTGCAATATCATTTGCAAGTTCTTCTTGTAGTGTTCCTCGACGTGAACACCATTGTGCAATACGAGTATACTTACTTAGGCCAATTAACTTATCAGCGGCAATAATACCAATATACGCAATACCTGCTACTGGCTGGTGATGATGTGAACACATACTTTTAAGTTCACTACGTACTACTAGCATACCTTCATAGCGGTCATCTGAATCGTTCGGAAATGCTGTTGCTGTTGGAATAGGATCATAACGTCCTGCCATAATTTCATTGTAGTACATTTTAGCAAGGCGTCTTGCTGTTCCTTTGCTGTTAGGATCTTGATACCTATCAATTATAAGTGCGTCTAGTACACTTTCAAATGCTGTAGTAGCTTCGTTGATAAGTTCTTCCTTATCACCTTCTTGCAACACGCCACTAATATTGTCGCCAGCCCAATAGCGTTGTTTTGCCTGTACTAGGCGGGCTTTAATTTCTTCACTTTTATTCATTTATGTCTCCGATGTTAAGGCAGTGGATTGCCTGTAGTATTTGTATTATATACTTTATTTAGGTTTTTGTCAACTAAAATGTACATTTAACATTTCAATACGATCAGTTGCCGCAGCCATTTTATCAAGTTCTTCTTGAATTGCTTCAACAATATCGCTGTGCTCACCAATACCAACACTCTGATGCATATATACTAAGATATTTGTTTTAGCACGTTCTAGCTCACCTTCGGCATGCATACGTGCGGCTTTTACTAATTGTTCTTTCATTTGCTTTCCTTTGCTTTCTGTCTGTCTTCGTATTCTGCTTTTTTCTCGAGGTATTGCTCCTCAGATAAACTGTGCCATCCACAGCATCTACCAGTAGGTGATCT
>Ga0208434_1000020_pt1 | contig 93135 bp, 100 predicted proteins | sample 13_taG_FD_184086 | JGI IMG/M metagenome (GOLD analysis project Ga0208434, IMG submission 184086) | Marine viral communities from the Subarctic Pacific Ocean - 13_ETSP_OMZ_AT15268 metaG (SPAdes) (version 2) | ecosystem: Environmental > Aquatic > Marine > Oceanic | place: Pacific Ocean... | reverse complement strand
GGAATTGGTTGCGATTATAACCAATCTAACGATCAGCAATTAGTAGATCATTACAGTTGGGTTCTTGATGAAGAACATGACGACCTACTAGCTGATGAATTTGTAATTAAACTTTAAGGGGGTAGATATGAATAAATAGTTAAATAAATCCCACCTTAATAACCCTCTCTTTTGAGGGTTTTGGTGGTATAAGCAACCCATTTTTTAGGAGAAGATAATGGAAAGACCAAAAACTAAACCCGAACTCAAAGAGTTCAAACTTAGACGAACAACCCATACATACGAATACTGTTATGTAAAGGCTACTGATTGGGAAGATGCAGAACATCAAGGCAACTACCTAACCCAAGAGTGGGAACAAGAAGATAGCCGATCAGAAATTGATGTTGAGGAGTGCTAAATGATTACAGATGAACAAGTAAAAATTTGGATAGAGAAATTTGATAACAACGATAGTACAGATTTGCTAACAGATATTCTCAACAACAAAGTTAAGTTAGAAGTTATGTCCGATAGTGTCTTTGCCTATTGGACGGGTGAAATGGAACTAGCCGAAAGGTTATACAAAGAAATGTGGAGAAAATAATGCCTAAATTAAAAATTGGAGATGTGGTCTCTTGGAGACATGGTTGGGGAAGAGAAGAACCCAAAAAAGCTACTATTGAAACAATACAGTTGAACGAAGAAAATAATAGCAAATTTGGAAAACTTGTTGATGCTGTTGATTGGAGATTAGCAGAAGATAGAAATATCATTGTTTGCTTTTCCGATCAAAGCAGTTGGGCGTGGGGATTTCAAATAAGGCCACTAGGAGAAAAACATGACTAAAAGAGTTCTAATTGCTTGTGAGTATAGTGGAACAGTAAGAGACGAGTTTTTAAAACTAGGTTTTGATGCTCATTCTTGCGATATCCTACCTTGCGAAAGCACATATTGTCCCGACTTATCCCGACATCATCAAGGTGATGTTACGAAGATCCTAAATCAGAATTGGGATTTGATGATTGCTCATCCCCCTTGTACCCATTTATCAGTAAGTGGCGCAAGGTGGTTTACTGAGGGCAAAAAGCCAATGCACTTACGAGATGATGCGATTGCTTTTGTCCAAAAACTTATGAACGCCGATATAAAACATATTGCAATAGAAAATCCCGTAAGTGTCATCTCATCTTATATAAGAAAATCCGACCAAATGATTAACCCATATCAGTTTGGTCATAAAGAATATAAAAGAACCTGCCTATGGTTAAAAGATTTACCCAAGCTGATTGAAACTGATAATGTGAAAGCAGAAACAGATCAATTACACCCCAAAGAAAAAAATAGAATTTGGTGGTTAGGAAGTGGCAAAGGTAAAGAAAGAAGTCTGTTTTATCAAGGAATTGCTAAAGCTATGGCGAAACAATGGGGTGATTATATTACCCAAAACAATGGAGAAAAAAAATGAAATATATAGTTGAACTACATATAACCCAAATTCATGATATGGAAATACAAGCCAATGGTTATGAAGATGCAAGGAATAAAGCCTTAGAACAATATAACAAAGGCTTAGTTCAAGTTAACTCAATTGGAGTAGAGGAATCAGCGAAAGTTGTTAGCTTTACATCCATGCCAACAATAGAAGAAATACTAGGAGAAGAAAAATGAATATCTGTATTACTACAGTTACAACCAAATATGGAGTAGATGTTGTCTTAACAAGAACTGCCCCGAACGAAAAAGAGTTAGTTGGCCTTGAACATAAATGGGCAAACGAATTTGATCTCGTAGAGGTTGATGCAAATTTTATAAGGTCTACATCAATAGATGATATTCCTTACGATATTATTAATGTTATTGGGGTTGAAAATGAATAAAAATCAAAACCTGAAACTAATAAAAATCCCGACAAATGGCTTAACTTCGTTAAGGGTAAGGCTTGGGTTGGGTAAACAAAACGCCTTAGAGAGCATCTCAGAAGGTCAATTTTTTAAAAAGGGGGTGAATAATGGCCAAGATAATAACTAATTTCGGCAACGAAAGGTTTGAGGGAACTAGCGAAGAATTTAGACAAGTGCTAAAAACTAAGTTAGCTGCCCCCGACCAAATGAAATCATTTAAAGTAATTACGAAGTGGACAGGCTATTCAGAAATAACTGTTCAAGCTGAAACCGAAGAACAGGCTTTTGATTTAGTTGAGGAGAAAAACTACGATCCTAACAAAGAAGTCTTAACAGGCAACGGACTTGATTATGGTTATGAAGATGAAGAAATTGTTGAAGTCAATGAAATTAAGGAGAACGAAGATGAGTAAAACTATTTATATAAATAGAGAAGATTGTTATGGCAATTTTGAAACAGTTGATGAATTTACAGAAGGACGAAAATACGCTAAAGAAATGCTTACAGAATATCGTTTCGGCGATCGTTCTGCATATTATTATATGAGTCAAAGATGTTGCAAAGATTGGCTAATGGAAACCGAAGATGAGGCCTAATCCTCGTCTTCTTCTTCGGCTGCTTTAGGGATAGGTCTAACTTGTTTTTTTTCTGGCCCTTTATCTTCAATGGGTTCTTCCCCGACAATTTCCCCGACTTCTTCAGATCCCGACTTGTCCTCGATCTCAATTCCCGACTTATGCTCAATAGCTTGTTTGCCTAATAAATCAGCCAGACGTCTTTCAACTTCTCCCCGACTCATTTGATCTACTTTCCCATGCAAGACTTCCCGACGATCAACGATTAAACCCCCGACTTTCAAAAGTAAGTTCTGAGCGTTAATGGCGGCCGTAAAATTTCCCTGCGCCCAGGCGTCATCTCTTAATTTATACAAATCTTCAACAGCTTTCTCATGTGTCAGTTCAAACTTCTTCTTGGCCTCGATCATCAGTCTTTCATATTCCCGACGTACGTGAGCATATTTTCCGTCAGGAGTCATGTACCGACTAACAACTATTGGATTTTTAAACCCTGCCTTCTTTGCAGCTTCCGTAAATGAAAGCGTGGGATCGTTAACTGCATTCCAAACTAACAAACGCTGTCGCTTAGTTAGATTTTTTTCATGCAAGTTGGCGTATTCAATAGGCATATCATCTACATCTTCAAGTGTAGGCTCAACCTTAATACCTTTTCTAAGTCTCCTTTCTGGGTTTTTGCTCATCTGCTACCTTATAACTGATTAATCGTCCGTTAAAATACCTAACTAATTCTACTACATCTGGTCTTTCTAGCAAATCTATAACTTCTGGCGGTAAAACTTCCCGACATTTCTTTACTAATTTATACACATCTTCTCCTACTTTTGTCAGAGCTCTTGACAAAACTCTGACAAAACTATCAATACCTCTCAAAGTACTACTAATACAGTAAATAATTATATATATTTTATTATATTTATACCTATATATATACTTTTGTCATACTTTTCTTTACTCCCCCCTTTATTTTACGATTATGAGGTAAATATAAGGGTTATTTAAGGGGTGTCTTGACAATATGACAAAACGCCTAAACCCTACTACTATCACCTTTCCAGCTGTCAGAGACTTCTGACACTCTGACAAAACTAAGCCAATTCCAGCCAAAATCGACCCAAAAGGGGGTACTTTTGTCAAAGTTTTATGACAAAACTATTCGGGATCTTTTTCTTCTGTTAAGAACTCGGGAGTAAAGACGATTTCTTTCTCCATTCCAAACTCTGCATTTAGAATATCGTCGATCTTTCTAACGCCTTCTTCGACCGATTGCGCGTAATTCAGAGTTTCGGTTACGCCGTAAGTAAAGATAAGTAAGGCAACAAATTCTGCGTCAGCTCCTCTGGAAATAAAATCTTCAAAGAGTGTATCGAGTCTGCGTCGACCTTCTTCGATTGTGGGTGGGCCCTTCTCCATTTTAATTATCTTCATTCAAATAGTTTAAAGGATAGTGTCGCAGCAATCAAACATCCATATTTTTTAAGATGTGCGTAATCACTTCAATCGTCCAACCATTCCCTAAACATTTGAGTCTCTGCGTTGTTGAAACGCAATCGGTGTAGTTATCTGGAACTGTTTGCAACCTCTCCGCTTCAATCGGAGTAATCTTTCGCCAATAAACATCCTGATCTTTATCTCTAGTAAGGCTAATCATGTGATCGTTATTTAAACCAGGCGTAACTGTTCCGACCTTACCATCTTCTCTGGGTACAATCTTCTTGGCTCGAAAAGGCGTATGATCTTTGCCTGTCTTTTGTTTGCTTTCTCGTCTTAATCGTTTTGCTTCTTCCGTTCTTACTTCTCGATACGATTGAACAACCACTTTTGGTTCAGTATTACCGCCCCCGCAAGTAGTAACAACAGGAGACTTACCATCTTCTGAATAAACTCTTTTTAAAATATCGTGTCCGTTTACATCTATAGCCGTTGCTATTTGTTTGGGGGTATCGTGGGTTTCTGCTGAGTTTTCAAACGAATTTGTTTCTAATATATCCCGCAAAACAATCCCCCTTTGTTCGGGTTGGGTAATGTCTGGTATGTTTGTCCAATACCAACGCACTCTGTTTTGAGCTGAAACAAGAGCTGAATTGATCTTGATTCTTTCAATACCGAAAGGAAGTTCGGGATAACAGGACGATACTTGCTCTGAAATGACATCTAAGAACTCTTTTTTCATATTGACATTCTCTAATAAGAAATATTTAGGTTTAATTTCTTTTAACAACCTAATAAATTCAAAAAACAAAGCGGATCTTGGATCGTCAAAGGCAAGCTGCTTGCCCGCAAAACTAAAACCCTGACAAGGCGAGCCAGATAATATTAAATCTATGTTTTGGTAATCTTCAGCCCTAATGTCGCAAACATCTCCGATTTGAATAATCTCTGGGTAATTGTTTTGACTGACTTGAATGGCGTATTTGTCTATTTCGCTTGCGTAATACTTATCAACTTTAATGCCCAGCCGATCTAAAGCGATCATTCCGCAACTCATTCCGTCAAACAAACTTAATACATTCATATTTTTTCTCCTAAAAGGTGAGGTGTGTATCGTTGCAAGACTACACCTCAAAGTCTCTGGAGACGAGGATGAATAAACCTCGTCGCAACTGCACTTCTATTGTTTATACAAGCCGAATGATTGCCTGTTCGCGATTAGCCTTCGCCGTACTTCCAACGGCATTCTTCTTTATAATCATTCCAAGTCTGCTGTATCATTCCTGGCGAATACAGATAATTGATGTCATACATGCGATCGCAAAACTCTTGAAAGTTTTCGCAATCACCTACGACTATCTGAGCATCTGCTTGAATGTCGATAAGTAAATCTCCTGTCTTACTCATATCTCCTCCTATATCTTTTTAGTGTAGTTGCTACTACTAATTATTTCTGCAAACGCCACGCCGATAACTTTGTGGAGTTTACCCTCTAACAAGAAAGCCTGTCTTTCAAACTCTTCTTGTTCCTTTGTTGTCATCTGACTCCAATCAACAATGACATCCTCTGGATTTTTGACAACCTGATTGACCCAAGCAATAACCACATCAGACAATTCATGTTTGACTTTAGTTCTAACTGTAACTTTTTTGCCTTGATATTCAACCATGTTAATGCGTCTTAATCTTTCTCTTTTCGACCTCGGCCAAGTTATTAACCATATCGATCAAGCGATCCTTGTCAGCTTCTATTTGCTGCAAGGTTGCGTCTGGGTTAGAAATCTCAACGCTGGCAGACTGCAAATAAACTTTAATGATTTGGCATACCAATTGTTGTAAGTAATCTCTAGTGTGGTCTACGTAATCTGACATTCTTTTATCTATCGTCATTTATGTTCTCCAAAATAAATATACCTTTAGTATATCAAAAGGTGTTTACAAAGCAACTTAAATTTTATACTATTAGTGAAATAATTAATCAGGAGAAGATTATGTCAATGACAGAAATAGATTTTATAAGGGAAGGTATGAAAGCTTTACAACCAGGATTACCAGCTCCCAAACATACTTCGGATGTAGAAGAAGACATGCAATCAACCGAAAGGTTGAGCAAGTTTGTTGAGTACATTCGCCAACATCACCCAGCTTTATTTGAGCATGCTTATAAGGAGGCATCCAAATGAGTATTGAGATAGATCAAAGGTCTGAAGTTTCTGCGTATATAAAGGTAGGAGATATAACTATATATGTAGAGCACTCAGGCGCGGCTCCAGAATTTATTGATATTTGGAGAAATACTGAAGAAACCTTATTTACAAACGATGCTTGAGTTTTTTCTTTGGATCTTAGGTGTGATAGCCACTTACCTTGTAGGTGGCTTGCTTTATTTTATTTGGTTAATGAATAAACATTTATGAAAGAACTAAAGAAAGAGCGGGAAGTTTTAGTTCAAGCAAAGTTTTATGTAGATAAGGTAGATCCAAACGCTCCCAACATACCAGATTTATTGAGAGATAAGTTTGAGACTGAGGTAGATAGAAACAATATATTTTTTTCTATTTGCATACCAGGAGACAACAGAAAAATAGATATAGAAGAAATAATAAAACAAAACAACGATCTCTTACACCAAGTTAAGTTTTGGCAAGAACTATATTTAAAGGCTATTGACCCAAAGTGAGAAAATGTCCTATATGCAAGGAAACAAAAGAATTGAACTCAGTAAACTTTCCCAATAGAAAACTAAAGAAAGCTCCGCCTTTTAGGTGGGAGTGTCGATCTTGCTATAACGAAAACAAAAGAAACAAACCTTCTTATTGGGCGCATAAGATGTTATCTGGAGCAAGGCGCAGAACTTTGGACAGGGGTTGGCCGCCTTGCACTCTTAAACCTCAAGATATTTGGAACGTATGGCCAGAAGATTTTAAGTGTCCAGTTCTTGGTATTGAGCTTGTGCATGGATATGAAAACAGATACAACTCACCCACAATGGAGAGAATAGACAACAACAAAGGTTATGTTATAGGCAACATTCTTATTGTTTCTCATCGGGCCAACTGTATTAAAAGCGACGGCACTTGGCAGGAGATAATGGCAGTTGCAGAATTTTATAAACAACTAGAGGAAAAAAACAATGGCAAAGACTTGGATTAAAGAAAAAATACAAAGTATTAAAAAGAAAACATCTATTGGCGACTCAAGGCTTAGCCGAGGCGCTGGAACTAACAAACGCAAAACGCGTAAAAAATATAGAGGTCAAGGAAAATGAGAGGTGTAAATTATCCGTGCGGTTGGTTTGACGTTGAACAATTACCAGGGGGATCAAGAGAAAATGACTCAGTATAAAAAAAATGTAGAGAAGCAAAGAAAAAAACTTCAAGCTGAAGAAGATGATAAAAAAATAGTTTGGTATGAATATCAAAAAGGCGCTGGAGAACATTTTAGAAAATTAAAATATGCAAGCGGTAAAGAAACTAAAACTAATTTTGCAAATAAAGATGAAGAATAAAAAGGCTAAAACAATTAACAGGCTTGATCGAATTATGAAGTCTGGCAAGTTATCTAAAGTTGTAAAGAAAGTTTTTCCTAAAAAGAAAAAGAAGTAAATGCCGTTAAGAGATTACCAACAAGAAGCTCTAGATGCTTTAGAAAATTATATTGCTATAGAGGACGGCAATCCTTTGGTTGTTATGCCAACAGGCTCTGGTAAGTCTCATGTGATTGCAGACTTTGTGCTGCATATGAATGAACAAAAAAAACAAAAAACTTTAATTGTTTCGCATGTTAAAGAAATACTTTTTCAAAATTATGAAAAGCTACAAGACGCTTGGCCTTATGGAGATATAGGTTTGTATGGCAACAGCTTAAAGAGTCGAGATACAGATAACGATATTATCTATGCTCAGCTTCAATCAGTTTGGAACAAGGTAGATCAACTGCCCTTATTCGATCTTCTCGCTATTGATGAAGCGCATCTTGTTCCAAAAGACGGCGAGGGAATGTACCGCTCCCTCGTTGTCGCCCTTAAAGAACGCAACCCAAATTTACGTGTGGTTGGCTTTACGGCTACTCCATACAGACTTAACTCTGGTATGTTGACTGAAGGCGAGGGATATATCTTTGATGATGTCGCAATAGACTTTGGTAGTGGTGATAACTTTATTCGGCTGATTGATGACGGCTACTTATCACCTCTAGTAACTAAATGTATGGATACTGAGTACGAGATTGATGATATAGGTTTGAGAGGGGGTGAGTTTATTCAAACAGATTTGCAGGCCAAGATGAACGATAGCGGCCGAACCAACAAAGCCATGCAAGAAGTTTTAATCAAAGGCGCAAACAGAAAACAATGGTTAATCTTTTGTGCTGGTATCAATCATGCGGAAATGGTCAGCGGTATTTTAAATGCCAACAATATAACCTCTCGCGTGGTAACAGGAGATACAAATCAAAACGAAAGAGATCAGCTAATAACAGATTATAAAGCTGGCAAGATTAGAGCTTTGGTTAATTGCGATGTGTTAACAACAGGTTTTGATGCGCCAAATACAGATTTAATTATAATGCTGCGACCTACACATTCACCAGGCTTATATGTGCAAATGATGGGTAGAGGCATGCGTATAGCAGAGGGCAAGAAAGATTGTTTGATTTTAGACTTTGCCAAGAATATTGAACGTCATGGCCCTATCAATCAAATAGCGCCCAACCAAAAAGGCAAGCGCAAAAAAACAGGCGAGGCTTTGGTCAAGAGCTGTCCAGAATGCCAATCATATGTACCTAAAGCTGTAACCACTTGCCCTGATTGTGGCTATGTCTATCCTATGCGTAAGCTAGAGCTAGAGCTGGTTGCATCTAAGTTAGATATTATTTCTAAGACAGCCAAAAAAGAACGCTACGATACCAAGGTTATAAACATGTGGTTTGGCAATCATCAGAAACAAGGCAAGCCGTTGCCTGTATTAAAGGTCAGCTACAAGACACCCAATAAGATTATTAGTGAGTACATCTGCTTTGAGCATTCGGGTTATGCAAGAGAGAAAGCTGTGGCTTGGTGGAACAAAATGGTAAGTGGTGATAGCTTGCGAAGATCCCCACCCTCTACAGTAGATGAAGCTTTGTTTAGACAAACAGAAGTTAACAAACCAGATTTAATTAAAGTCGATTATTCGGGCAAGTTCCCTAATATCGTTAATCATATTTATGCAGATAGGTAAGCCAACACGTTGTTATCCATTTAGGAAAGAGACGGGAGATTTTATGTTTATACCTTATGACTATACAGAAGCAGAATTAAAATATGTTGGCGGTGGTAGAAATACCTTAGAACAAATAGAAGATTTTTGGGATTCGATAGGAAACCCTATGTATAACAAGCAACTGTCTTTTGAAGGCAACATGCTAAACTTATACAATAAGTTGCGGTATTGGCCTCAGCCAATGCTTAATGATAGTGTCGTGCAAACGATGATTTTGGAGTATGAATATGATAATAGAAGAACTAAAAGAGTTTGAGTCTGAGCAAAAGGGCGACACCCTGGTGTTCTCAGATATACCTAACCCTGTTTACCATGCGGGTGTTGGTATTAGTAGCAGTAAGATTAGAGCCTTTGGCAAATCGCAACTGCATGCGGTGGAGAGAGTCCAAGAGACAACTCCTGCAATGAACTTTGGTACAGCTGCTCACGCTTTGCTGGTAGAAGGTGAGGAAGCTTTTAACCAAACAGTAGCAGTTGTAATGGGATCTCCCTATACCAATGCCAACAAAGAACTGAAAAAAGAGTATGAGGAGCGCGGCCTAACAGTTATTAAAGAAGCTGAAATGACAGCAATTAAAGGTATGAAAGAGCATATGATTGAAGAGGGCAACATCTACCTTAACGCTGAAGGCAAAGTAGCAGAGGCTAGTTTCTATTGGTATGAAGGCGAGGTTCTTTGTAAATGCCGACCAGATGTTATCTGTCCGCCAGTCCAAAGCCCATACCCAGACAACGCCATATGTGTAGTGGACTACAAGACCACCCAATCATGTGATCCAGTAGAGTTTGCTTATTCAGTTAAAAAATATGGCTATGATATGCAGGCTGCTTGGTATCGCAGAGGTATGGAGAAAGCTGGCTTTAAATTAGATGAGTTTGTCTTTGTAGCGCAAGAGAAGGTCTACCCATACGCATCTAAAGTATTTATCATCTCAGAAGAACAAATGAATCTTGGCTGGGAAAAGATGGAAGGCTTTTTGGAGCTGTACAAAAATCACTCAGAAGGTGGCCATCTATCTGTTTATAACTCGCCTAATATCGTTACACTAACCTTGTGAATCCATACAAAATAAACGGCCCAGCATTAATTAGTTTTAGTGGTGGCAGAACTTCTGCTTATATGTTGTATCACATAATTCAAGCACACAATGGAAAGCTGCCAAAAGATTTATATGTGATCTTTGCCAATACAGGTAAAGAATGTCCAGAAACATTAGATTTTGTTAAAGATTGTCAAGAAAAATGGGGTGTAAGCATTATTTGGTTAGAGTTTGATTGGATCGGTGGTGATAAACAGATCACAAAAATAGTTAATTATGAAACAGCAAGCAGAAATGGTGAACCATTTACAAAAATGATTAAGTATTTCAAAACAAGAACCGAACTAAATACACCAGGCAAATATGACAAAGATTCAGCATTATTGCCAAATCCTGTTGCTAGATTTTGTACTGATAAATTAAAAATTGTAAGAATTAACGATTACATGAAGCAACAAGGCATAAAGATTTACGATACTGTTCTTGGTCTTAGGTATGACGAACCAAGAAGGGTAGCTAGACAAAAAGCAAAAAATACACAAAAGAAATTTAATTTAACACCTCTTTACGAAGCCAAGGCAACAAAAGAAGATGTTAATAACTTTTGGAGAAAACAAAATTTTGATCTTAATTTACCAATTATAGACAACGAAACCCCTCATGGTAATTGCGATTTATGTTTTTTAAAAAGCAGAAAAAAAATTAACCAAATTATTAAAGAGGATAAGTCAAAAGCAAAGTGGTGGGCGGAAACTGAAGAAAAATTTAATAATAGATTTAGAACTGACAGACCAAGTTATAGAGAATTAATTACTTTGGTTGATGTGCAACAAGAGTTTCCATTTGATGACGATAACATGGATTGTTTTTGCCATGATTGATTATAAATTCAAGGAAGATATTACTCTTGCTGAGCTAAAAGATTATATAGACAGCACCTACGATCAGCACTATGCCAAGGGCAAGTACCAGGCAACAGATATGATTGTAGATGCTGGTTTTGGCGAAGGGTTTTGTATTGGTAATATAATGAAATACGCCATGCGCTATGGCAAAAAAGACGATAAGAAAAAAGAGCTTCTTAAAATCATTCACTATGCAATGATTGCTTTGTACGTCAACGATCAATAAAAATTATGCTAGGATGATAGGTATGTTATTTCCTAGCATTCCTCAATATCTGTGCGTCTATGAGATAGACAGCAACCTGCATATGGTTGTTTTACAGGCCAGAAACTCTGATACCGCAGAGCTATTTGCTTTGCTTCGTTCTATGGAAGAAAGTTCCGATTATACGTTTGGAAAAATTTTAGACGTTAGTGAAATAGATCCTGCTCACCATATTAGTCTAACCATTCATTAAAAGGTAGAGCGCTTTTCGACAATGCCTGCGCTCTCAAGACACTTTACAGGACCAGACACTAAGGGATAACTCTTATTAAGGCCCCTGTCTAAAAAAGTGCTAGGTAGGTACATACTATCTAAATGGGGGGAGATAATACCTTTAAGGCTTCCTAGCAAAGCCTAACAATTACAAGCTTGGTTTAGCTGGAGCTTTGGCTTCAGAAGTTCCTTCTGTTACCCAAGCTGGGGTGTCGTCTGCTTGTTTAGGCGACATCTTTTCCAACGGCTTGAAACCCTTGATATTGTTTTTATCGTCGGGATAGTCAGGATTTTTACTTTTCTCAATGCCAAAAGTACAAATCACTTTGTTACCAACCAGCTCGCCACCATTAGCGGGTGGGTTGTCTTTTCTGCCTAACGCTTTGACCAAGCCAGAGAATTTCCTAGAGGCTATCTCTCTAACCATTTCTTGCTTTTCAGCGTCGCTATTTTTGTACCAAAGGTTTAGATTGTCTCTAGCAATCCAGCCTTTGTATTTTTCACCACATACTTTGACCTCTAACGCAAGATAGTCGTTGCCATTGCTAGAAGTAGTCTTCTCGCATTTGCTTATCTCTGTTAAATAGTCCCCTTCTGGAATAGTAGATTCACCACTACCACCAGATTCAAAATCAAACTTGACGTCTGCAAAATCGCTCATTATTTTTCTCCTTTTGAAAATCCAAGTTTATTAATAATATATGTCAAGTTAGGTTCTTCAAAAGAATCTAGCTTGCCACTCCTATCCTTAGCGATGTAATTATCCCCAAGAACTGTTTGCAACCAACGATTGGTTACTTTTTTCCCTTCATCATTTTCTTCGGTGAAAGTCCTAAGACACAACACTTCATCAAAGAAGTAAGGAATTTGGGTAGGTAGTTTAGCGCCAACCATCATTGGTTGATAATGAAACATACCTGTTGCTTCGTCTCGAAGCTTGTCCTCTTTAGCAACAAAAATAACGTGCATTTTAAGATCTCTAAACCTACGCATCGTTCTAGTCATTACATTAATAACTTCTCCGTAGGCTTGTCGAGGATCTTTAGACCTTGCTTTTTCTTGCGCTAATAAAAGTTCAGACATCTCGGTAACACTATCTAAACAGACAGTATCGTAATCAAGATCTCCGCTTTCAAGCATTTCAGCAATCTGTTCTATTTCTGAAGCTTCTTTAACCTCAATAGCAGTAACATTGTTTGCATCTTTAATAGACAACAAACCAGCTTCCATACTTATGATTAAAGTTTTTCCAGGTGATGTAGCACATGCAGTCGTTTTACCAGCTCCAGATGCTCCATACATTAAAATCTTAGCGCCTTGATTTTCAACCAATTCGCTAGGACTTACAATTCTACTTAAAATATCAGACATTTAATCTTCTCCGTTTTATTTAAAAATACTATTTTAATTTATTTTAATATGAATTACAATGTGTGAACATTAATTTTTTAACGGAATGTAAAATGAGAGAAGTAGACCGAAATCAATGGAAGGTAAACTACCTATGGCGGTTAAAAAGTCTTACCGAAGAAGAGCTTAAATCATTTAAGAAAAAAAATCTAGAACCACAATATAAGGAGAGAGAAGTGCAAAGAATAACTTTGAAGAAGTACATAGAATTTATTGGTACAGAGCCAGCTGCGGAGCTGTTTGATTGTTCAGCAGCGTCAACTAAAGCGTGGAGGTATGGCCTTAGACAACCTTCTATTAAACAGGCAAAAAAAATTATTAAAGCTTCTGGCGGTAAGTTAGATTTTGAATCCATTTTTGGTCCTATTGAAGAAACTAGTGAAAGTTAAGAGTGTTCAATTTACAAGTAACAGCGCAAGACTCTGCGTTGGACTTAGCTCTGGCTTATGCAGAATATGGGATAAGTGTAGTACCTCTCCATAGGCATAATAAAGTTCCGCCCAAAGAATTAGGGGGGTGGCAAAAATTCCAAGAGCGACAGCCGACGACGGAAGAAATAGAGAAATGGTTTAAGGGGCGAGATGATCTAGTCGTCGCTTTAGTCTGTGGCAAGTTTATTGTTATAGATGCAGATACACCCGAAGCGGTAAATTGGTGTGAGGCCAACTTACCAGTAACACCTTTTAAAGTAGCAACAGGTAAGGGGGTTCATTATTATTACAACAATCCAGAAAATTTTACTACTTGGGTAGCCAAAAGAACTGAAGGCTATGATCCAGCCAAGCTTATTGATATTAGAGGTGTGGGTGGTTTGATTGTTGCTCCGCATAATATCCATGCAACAGGAGCTATATATACCCCTACAAGAATTGAAGATTGGGATTTAAATGATGTTGATGATTTACCAAACTTAACTCAAGAATTATGGGTGAAGATAACTGGGGTTGAGAAACTCAACGGCAAACCAATCTCTACACCTTTATCTATTCAAGGTGTTTCTGAGGGCGGCCGTAACGATCAAGCGGCAAGACTGGCGGGTTATTTAATAGCTAAAGGTTTAAATACAGATTTTACAGAGTTCTTTGTGCAGTCTTGGAACGAACAAAACTCTCCACCTTTATCAGCAAGTGAAATATCAACAACAGTTAATTCAGTTCAAAAAACTCATGACAGAAAAAACCAACAAGCACCTGCTTATATATCAACAACCAAAACAGTAAAAGAGCCAGCTAATCTTTATTCTCCGCCTGGTGTATTAAAAGACATTTATGAATACTCAGAAAAGATAGCGCACATATCTCAGCCAGCCATTAGTATGCAAGCAGCATTATCTTTAGGCTCGGTAGCTTTAGGAAGAATGTATAGAACCAATATGAATAACTTTTCATCTTTGTTTTTTATGTGTATTGCTAAGTCGGGACAAGGCAAGGAAAATGTCAAGACAGTTGTTGAAACTATTTTAGATCATGCAGAGCATAGCGATTTAATGGCGGGAGACGGCTATACATCAAGCGGAGCTATCTACAGCTTACTTAGATATAAACCAACTCATATAACTGTTATGGATGAGTTTGGTAAAAGATTGGAAAGCATATCTAAATCTTCTAACTCAAACAAAGAAGACGCATTACAAATTCTTATGGAGACTTGGGGAAGATGTCATGGTGTTTTAAGACCAGATAACTATTCAATGATGACTCTAACCAATAAACAACAAAAAGAAGTTTTAGATAGATCAACAATTAAACCCGCAATCACTTTGGTCGGTATGAGTGTGCCTAAAAACTTTTATGGCGCTTTATCAACAGGTCGTATTGTTGACGGATTTTTAAATAGATTTATTGTTGTTGAATCTCACGTGCCAAGAACTGTCGGCAAAATGGTAGCTTTCGTTGAGCCTCCTCAATCAACATACAACTGGGTTTCACATGTAAGACAGGTTGACAACGAAATGGAACAGATATCTAGAGACAATGCTGAGTTAGATTTTAAACAAAGAATTATAAAGTTTGATGATGATTCAAATGCTTTGTTGGACAGCTTGGCATACAAATTAGTAGATCAGCAAAATGCTTTGGAGAAAGAAGGGCTTGAGGTTTTATTGTCTAGAACAAGAGAAAAAGCAATGCGTTTAGCTTTGATTGGAGCGCTTGCAGATGATAGGAAAGCCAAAACAATTAAAGGCGATATAACTCAATGGGCGATAGATTATGTCTATTACTACGATCAGTTGCTAATAGAGAATTGTAAAGACAAGGTTGCGGGATCTGAAATGGAAGGCCGTATCAAACAGATACTTAGCTTTATTAGATCGCAAGGAGATTGGGGTATAAGTAAGCGTGATATTGATCGACGTGAAATATTCAGATCAATGAAGTCATACGAAGTTAAAGAAATTATAGAGAGATTAAAAAACTCAGGGGAGATACAAGAAAAAGATTTAAGGGCAAAAGGAACTGGGCGGCCAACAAAACGTATTGTTGCGATTGATCCAGAATTTTTTAATGAAGATTGATAGACGCGCTTTAAAAGAAAGTCTTAGCGATGTAGCTGTTGGCGTTGTAATAGCTTTGCCTTTATCTTTTTTTGTTCTTAACATGTGCAATTATTTTAATGCCAGTTTGTTAACCACCTCTGTTATTCAAACAACAGTATTTACGCTTGTTGCGATTGTTCGCAAGTATTGTGTTCGTATTGTATTTAAAAAGGGAGAGATCAATGGATAAACCAAAACCAAAAATGGAAAACATTAACGACCAAAAACGCGAAGAGCGTGTTGCTGGTTTTATAGAAGGACTTTGGAATGTTAGGTGTCATAAGCTACCAGTTAGTTATGGCCTAGATTATTGGTGTGAATCAAAAGAAGTTTCTTTTTGGCTGGAAGTAAAATGCAGAACTTTTGGTATTACAAAGTATGACACTTTATTACTTTCTGCCAGTAAGTTAAGGATGGGTTCAGCTTTATCTTTAGCAACCAACCAGCCGTTTGTAATTGTTTATGCAATGACAGATAGCGTTTACAGTCATACTTGGAAAAGAGATCACATATACGATGTTAGATTTGGTACAATAGCAGAGCCTGTTTATGAAGAAGATTCAGAACCTTATATTCATTTTAACAAGGATGAGTTGGAGTGTTTATCGCCTCACCCGTTGGGTTTTGACAGAGAAGAAATGGGTTTGGTTAATAATTACAAAAAGGATAAATAATGGAAAACACCGCCCGTTACAAAGGTTGGTTTTGGGATCATGTAAATAAAAGAATGTACCGCTGGCATGAGCTAGAGTTACTAATGAAAGAAAGAGATATCAAGGAGAAGAAGAATGCCGATCAACTCAAGAACCAAGGGAGCGACGTTTGAAAGAGACGTTGCTAAAATATTAAACGAGTTTTTTGAATCTGAAGGTATTGACTACGTTTGTAAGCGTAACCTAGACCAATATCAATCTAAAGATCTTTGCGATATAAATATTCCTCATCACGCCGTAGAGTGCAAGTTTTATAAGGAAGGAGACTGGTATCAACAAGGGTGGTGGGATCAAGTCTGCAAAGCGACAGAAGGCCGTATCCCTGTTTTAATTTTTAAATACAATCGTAAGCCTATTCGGGTTTGCGTTCCGTTATATGCAATTAATCCAGAGTGGGACGAAGATAACGATAAGGTAACAGTTATGCCAATCGAAGAATGGTTGGAAGTGCTAAGAAATAACTGGGATCTTTATTTAATTAAAGGTTAGACCGTGTTTGAGAATCTTCTAGCTATGTCTTCGTTTGCTCTGTTATATCCTAAAATGCTAGGGCTCATAATCCCGCCTGCAACAGGTTGTACTTGTGGCAATTGTGCGGATGTTGTTAAATTTGGAAGTCTAGGGAGTGTGCGATTTGTGGTTTGAAGTTCTGTGCCTAATTGTTGTGATATGGCTCCTAGATTAGAGTCTTCGGTTAGTTGACTTATTTCTTCAGCTGCGACTGATCCAACATCTCTAAGACCCCCAACTACATCTCCAGTTAGTTGCATTGGAGCGTATAATCTAACAGCATCTTTAAAAGCTTGATAAACAACATTCACACTTTCAGCGTCTGATTTAGCTAATTTTCTAACAACCGATGGTTGTCTCATAACCATACCAATAACTCCTAATTTTGCTACAGTCGGTAGCATTGCTAGATTAAAAGCGTTAACAGCAATTGCTCCAGCAATTAAAGTACCAGCTCCACCTTTTTCTGGTTCTGTCATTACTCTTAAATCTCTAACTAAGGCTCTTAAACTTTGAGTGGTTTCTTTGCCAAACATTTCATTAAGGACGTTATCGCCCTTAGAGTTTAAAGCTCTCTCTAAAGCATTCGGATCAAATACCTCATCTACTCTTGTACCAGGTCCAGAAGTTAACCTCATCAAATCACGCATGCCTTCTTGTTGAATTTTTTGAAATGTATCTGGATCGTTTTCTAATATTTTTTTCATTTTAGAAATATTTTCTGCTTGGCCATTTCTAAACAAAGTTCCAACCACCTCATCTGGACTTGCGCTAGACACTCTAGTTAAAAATCTGTCTGAGTTTGCTATCGCGAGTTCATTTTCAGCGTCAGTAAATCTTTTTAAAGCTTGGGTAAATTCTTTAGAGTTTAAATCTGCTGATATTCTAGCTAATTTTTCAGCCTTAAAGTTAGTATTAATTTTTAAAAAATCATCTATTGTGCTTTTAAAATTTGGTATGTCTTTAAATATAACGTCTGCGGTACTACCAAGTTTTCCAAAATGTTTAGCAAAGAATACAGGATTTATTTCATTGGTTGTTATATCTATAGAATCTCTAACTGCGTTTTTAATAATGTTTTCCCTTAATCCTTCTAGAACAAGTTTTTTTTCAGCTTCGCTAGGCAAAGCGTTTATAACTTTATTAATTAATTCTGGTCTATTATTTTTAACAACTTGATTAAAAATTGTATCTACGTCAAAAGCACCTCTAGCCGCATCATGTGTAATTTTAGCAATAACAGGATCGTTAAATGCTTGAACTGCTGCTTTATAATCTGCGTTGTAGCCTCTAATCATTTGAGCTGCTTTGGTTACATTTTTAATTGCAGCTTTTTGCTGTCTTCTTGGACCAACTTTTATCATATCTGCAACAAAACTATTTCCGCTTGCTAAATCGTCAAATATTTTATCTATTTCATCTAAGGTTTGTTTTAAATAGTATCCTTGTTTACCAGAGAAAGCTCCTTTAGCTCTGTCAATTGTTAGCAAAGCTCCTCGCACGCTATTTAAAGCTTCTATTGATAGGCCTCCCCCATCTTTTTTAGCTTCTTTAATAACATCCTTAATAACTTTTATGGGGGATGCAGATATTTCATCTGCCAATATTTTGTCTATGGTTGGATTTTTTTTAACCAAGTTATCTACATATCTTTCTAAACTATTTAATTTAATTCCTATTTGTCCATATACTGCATCCAATCCTTTTTTTTGTAAAAAAGTATCAATATTTCTTTCTCTTCTTTGGAATGGTTTAATTACACCCTGTTCGTAGGCTTCTTTTAATTGATCTCTTATCAATCTTCCAGTTGCTGCTGAATCTGGGCTGCCCGAAAAAGCACCCTCATCAATAGCTTTAACAGAATTATTAATAACTTCTCTCAGCTCTTTATTAGCAACATCTGAGTCTCTAGAAAGATTTTTTATATAATCATCTACTTGAGCGCTTGTTAATCTTCCTGCGGTTATTCCAGCTTCAAAGTTTTCTAAAGTTAAATCTTGAGCGTTTAATTTTTCTAAAAATTTTTGCAGTCTTTGGTTGCCATATTCAATTAATTTTTCATCTCTTTCCTTTCTACCAAATACAGTTTCGGCCGCTGCTTGAACTCGACCTGGAATAGATCTACCTAAAGCTCTTTGAGATACTGCTGCAGGAGTAAATGTTTCGATAATTTTATTTTTTTGAGCTTCTTGTACATCTTTAAATGTAGGAGTTCTGCCTAAATTTTTTGCCAAGGTTACTAACTCTGAAGGATCTGCACCTTGAGCAATAGCTCTAGATATATCTACATCTATAATTGGTGCTTTTCTACCTAGAAGACCATGCAAAGCCATACCACCCACCTCAAATAAACCTTGAGATATACCACCTATTGCCGCTTCATACGCTAAATCTTCTGCTACTTCGCCAGCAGATTGTCTTTGCAATCCAACAGCCAACTCTCCAGCCTCTTCAACACCTTTACCACCAGCTGTACCAAGAGCAGATGCAACAGTTCTAGATATTCTGTCATTCTTAAAAACATTTTTTAATAATCTTAAAGCTCTGCCATGTGGTGACAAGGCAGCAACAGCACCTGCGATAGGGCCAACAATTCCAGCCAAATCCGCAAAGTCTCCTTTAGCAAGACCTGACTCATCAATAATAATGTTTTTATCGCTACCACCTCTTATACCAAGTCTTTTTAAACCACTTGGCGTAAGCGCAAAGTTTCCAGATGAATCCCTAGTAAAGCCTTGGCTACCAACTCTATTGGTTAAAACAAGTTCTTTTTCTTCAACTGTTTCAGCTAAGTCTAGCTGAGCTCGTAAACCTGGTGCGTCTACACCTGTTTGATAATCAAAATTTTCTGCGTCAAAATCGCTAGATACAGTTTCGTTTGCTAGATATTTTCTAACGGCCTCTATAGCTTTTGCTTCTTGACCTTCTTCTCCCTCGACTTCAATAAATCTTCCATCAGGAGTCTTTATTTTGTATATCACGATATTTTATTTCCATCCATGTCTAAAGTAATAACTTTAGATCCTTTTTGACCAAATATAGAAGATGTGTCATAGCCTTGTATTCCAACAGGAACTGGCAATCCTTGCTCTTGGAAAAACTCAGCAAGAACTCTATATTTACTAAAAGCAGCATTTCTTCTTTGGGAAACATTAATTTGCTGAGATCTTAAATTTCCTAAAATTTCATCCTCTCTTGTCAATGGATTTTTTAAATCTCCAATAAGTTTTTGAGCTATTTGCCTATCTACGTTTGAAATTGTTCTTCCGCTTTCGCCTGTAATGGTTTTGATATTTCCGTTAGCAATTTGTTCTAATAAAACAATTGCTCTTTCTCTTGGATCAAGAGGGCTTTGAACGCCTGCAAAACCTAACGCTTTTTTATAAACGCTTTGTAATATTGGGGAAAAGCCCGTAATGTCTTTTGTTGTAATAATCCCTTCAACTTGGTCTAATAGTTGACCTGTTAATTCAGATTGCTCAACATCTGCTGCAGAAGCTGCCAAATCTATTTTATAATCAGTAATAACTTTTGAGCTTGGTTTGTCCTTCAATCCTGCTTTGGCGCTTGCTAAACTTATATCAGCTTCTCTTTCTGCTTCCAAGATTCTTTCAGCTTCTCTTTCGTCGGCCGCAGCTACAGCACCTGTTGCAATTCCAGTAAATCTGCCTTCTTCAACAAGACTTTTGCCAATATTTCTAAGGAATCTATCCATATTTTTATTGTCCATATAACGATCTTGAAAATCAGTTATTGAGTCTCTTACTGTTTCAGCATATTCTACGTCGTAATCAGCTTTCGCCATTGCTTCTGTAACAGCATCTGTATCAGCTCCAATAACAGCGTCTATCTCTTCATCTGAAATACCACCCATATATGGATCGGGCGCTACTTTATCTTTTTTCTCTTGTGTTTCTGTAGAGCTTTTTTCTTCTAACTTTTTTAATTCTTCGGCAACTTCTTCTTCAGTTGTTTGAGCCGCTGTTAAACCGCCAAAACCTAATGCTCCTAAAAAACCATATTTAGCGCCAGGTTTTATACCTACGTTAAAAGATGAAAGTTTTGTTGGGTCTAAGCTTTGAAACCCTTTCTTTCCAGGTACTGCTACTCCAGGTTTTTTAACTGAAGTAAAAGGATTTAAAAATCTATTTGAAGTAACTGCTTGAGTAATATATGGAGCAATTTTTTTGCCAGCATATGTTAAAGCACCTCTTCCCCCAGCTAAACCTGCAATTCCTAAACCTGCTTCTTTGACAGCCCTTAAACCCTCGTTTTTTGTTTGCACTTGAAAAGCCTCAACAGGATCTCTTTTAGCAGAAAGAGCAAGATTGATTGGGGTTTCCTTGACCACCTCTCCTCTTGGATTTCTTTGAATAGCTACATATCCTTCGCCTTTTGGCTCAATATTAAAATCTAATTCATACGGTTGAAACTCGTCATACGAATCAACAAAAGGGTTGGTGGCAACATCTCCTGTTGCAAACATTTTTCTTTGTAATACATTCATTTAGCTTCTTGGTCCGAATGGGTTGTAAGGTAGATTAGCGCCTAGGTTATTAGGATTAAAAGTTGGAGCTTGTCCTATACCATATGGCCCGTATGTTTGGGCTGGCAAAGTGTTAGGTAGATTAATTGGGTTTGGAGGACCCATCTGTCCTGCAAATTGTCCGCCAGCTAAAATTTGTTGTTGTCCAGCTGGAGTCGAGGCATTAATATTTGGAGATTGATATAAAGAAGACTGCGGGTTGTAAATATCTGGACTAAAATATGCTTGATTATTTCCGCTAGTTTGAGCAGGCTGATTTGATTGTGGTGGGTTGTACTGAGGTTGCTGATACTGCATCGGCGGTTTTAACGCTTGATATGCACTTAACGCCGCTCCTAGTCCTTGCGATAAAGGATCAACAGGCATGCCGTAAGTTTTACCCACTTGAGTTTTGCTTGCTTGATACTGAGGAGCAAAGCCTTGTACAAACTGAGCGGCCAACAATGGAGATTGTCTTTGTTCAAGTTGTTGAGCATACTGATTATTTAATCTTTGTTGTTCAATACCCCTTTCAGTCGCACCCAAGTTTTCTAACTGAGCAACGTCTAACCCTCTTAATCTTTGTTGAGTTTCGCCTAGCTGACCTAAAGAACTTCCATATCCTGCTAAGTTAGCTCCTATTCCAGCAATCCCAGTACCTACGCCAGAGATATCTCCAGCCAGCTGTCTTGCTGCTGCTGATCTGCCTTGACCTAAACCAAGTAGATCTTGAGCGTATTGTCTTTGAGCTTCAGATCCTTGCGCTCCAAACCCAGCCTCTAGCTGAGCCCCTCTTTGAGCTGCTGATCTTTGATTTTGTAATTCTTGTAATGCTCTTTCTTGAGCAGTATTAAATCCGCCAGATCTAATTTTGCTTAATACGTCGCCTAAACCTCTACCTAAAGATTCTTGTCTTTCTTGAGCTGTTAACCTAGCTCTTGAGCCAAACGCTGATTCGCCACCTCGAGAAATATCAGATGCCCTTTGTTGGATGTCCTGCATTTCTCCAGCTTTTAGAACGTCTTGAATTGTTTGGTCAACAACTTGTTGTTCAAATGGATTGTAGAACTGGCCTGCCATTCTTGGATCGTAACCTTGTAAAGATTGACCAAGAAGCTGTCTAGCTGATGGCCCGCCAAAACCTAAACTGCCAAAAAGACCGCCAAGCCCCGCTCCTAATTGTCCTTCAGCTTGTCCAAAGTAAGGTTGTTGCATGCCGTAAGCGGCTCTATAACCACCTAAAGACTCATCTAACAAACCTCTTTGCGTACCTAAATCAGATATACCTTGCTCTATTAAACCTCTCTGTCTATCTAAAAATGGTTGATAAGAACCAATACCAGATTGAGCAAGTTGTCTTGCTTGTTGCTCTTGCGCTGTTAAGCCAGCTGTTTCTTGTAAAATAGCAGGTTGATCTAAATAAGCTTTTTGAGCGGCTCTTGTTGCTTGATTAATTAAACCTGGCGTATCAGTAGAGCCAAAATATAGCTCTCTTAACGCAGGATCTGAAATAACTTCAGTTCTGTCTATTCCAGATAAAATAGGATCAACGGTCGTTGCCATTATATTGCCTCAAAAATATTCATTAACTCGCGCATATTTTTTACGCCTTCTTCACGTGAAGCGCTGCCACCTTTAATAAGCTCGATACCAGATTTGGTTTTGTTAACGTCAAATGCTCCAGCTCCGCGTGTAGCTTTGGCAGTCATTACAAATTCACCATCACTTAACATCGCTGGTATATCATCTGAAGTTCCAGTACCTGGTCCAGCAGATTCACCGCCGTCTCTCATATCTAGTTCACCAATCATCGTTGCTAAACCGCCTTGATTAAAATATTGTCTAGCCTCACCGCCGTTAGCAAACTCTAAAGCTACAGGTGCAGGAGCTAAACCGAAGTCTGCTCTACTACCGCCTGTTCCTAAGTTTTGAGCCATTTGGTATCTACCCAGTTGATCCATCGTTACTTTAGGAGTTTCTGACAAGCCACCCTCTTCTTTCTTGGCCGCCATATATGCTGCTAGTCCTGTTAATCCAGCTAGACCCATCGGACTTGTTAATCCGCCCATCAGTCCGCTAAAAGCGTTACCGCCCCCGCCTTGACCTGGAGAGCCGCCTAAAAATCCTCCACCTGCTCTTACAGGATCTGAAGTCTTTCCTTTAATCATATCTTCAATAAGACCTAACTGACTTTGACCTGGTTGGTCTGGTCGAATTACATTTTTAACTGTATCTAAAAATCCACCTCTGTTGCTTAAATCAGCTTGAGGCGTATTAATTATATTTCCAGATCGATCCATCACGCCCATATCAACTAACTGTTGATAATCGTAAGTGTTTCCAGCGGCATCTACATACATGCCGTCTGCACCCATTTGTAATCCTTCTGGAACTTGAGGTCCGCCAAACAGACTGCCAATACCTTTTCTTACGTTGCCGAAAAAATCTCCCACTTTACCAAATCTGCCTATACCGTCAGCGCCACCACCTGTAAAAAGACTACCGCCTTTTGAAGTAGCTGTACCTGGAGTTCCTCCAAATAGCTTGCTACCTCCGTAACTTAAAGCGCCACCTAACAAAGCTTCTTTGGTTGATAAACCCGAAGCTTTACCAGCAACTGTTGTTAAGGCTGCTTTAGCTAAAGGGCCAACGCCAGGAATAAAATTAACCGCTACAGGAGCAACTTTTTTAACTATCTTTTTAGCTTTTTTCCAAATTTTAGATAAAAATCCAAACTCTGGTAGACCCGTTAAAGGGTTTAAATCCATACTGCCATTTCCAACTAAGAATTGATTAGGATCAATCCCATACTTAGAAATAGATTTTTGAATTGCTTGTTTTAAAAGTGGGTTATCGCGTAAAGCTTGAGCTGGGACGATCATCTCATCTGGCGCCACGTGAGCCAAATAAGTATCTTCGTTTCTGCCTAAAGCTGCAATTCCTTCTAGTTGCTTTCTCTGTCCGTTGTTTAGCATACCTTGTTCCATATGTTATATTATCATTTTACAAGGTTATTGTAATATTTCCGTTTGTTTTTACCGAAATACTACCCAGTAAACCTTGGGCTTCGTATCCTTGAGGATTGGGTTCATTCATTAAATCAATAAACTCAGTCCCGTTAAATACTTGCAACACTTGGGTTGTTGTATTAAAGATTAGCGTGCCAAGATTAAAATTTAACTTATCACGTTGAGTAGTTGATAATTGCAAAGTATTATCAGGGTCTACTGCTCCTAAGTTTATCTCTAAAATTCTTATAAGTCTATTAAAAGTAGAAGAAGTAACGCCCTCTCCTTGCGCTTGCGGGAGCTGAGTTGGAAGTAGCTTGCTCATCTCCTTCCGTCAGTTCTGATATCTATTCTTGTTGCGCCGAGTCTCCAGCCAATTCCTAAATTACCGTTGTTTTCAGCGTCATCATTTGATTCAAACCTAAGAACCATTTGTCTTGCTCGGCCTCTAACGTAAGCTTGCTGAGTGCTGGCTTGTATAGCGCTGGTAGAGTTGGTTGTTAAAGAATCTCCAGGAAAGTTTCTTGTTTTAACAACAATATTGACTGAGCCATTCTCGTTGTCATTTTGAATAAATTTAAAGTCGGGTATGATTCTTCTAATAAAAGTAAACTGTTCGCCATCACCTATATCAAAGTCAGAGCTTTCAATAAACACATTTGTCATCGGCGAGCCATCATCGTCAAAGCCTAGTTCTTGTTGATACAGATAACCACTACTTACAGCTCTAGGATAGTTCTCTATACCAGCGTCTAGCCAAGCCGTTCTGCTAAGTTGACCATACACCCAAGTTTGTTCTGCATAATTATAAATAATATATCTGTCTATTTCGTTGCTTGAAGCAGAGCAGTAGAACCAACCCACTTCATTTTTATCAGCAATTGTAAAAGCGTTAACTTTAAAAGATTGCGTAAGGTTAATATCGTTGAATACGTAATTATGAACGCTGCAAGGCAAAGTTTGTACGCTACCGTTATAAGCGTAAAAGTTGTTGTAGCCCATCCAGTAAACAGCAGAAGTAGCTGTTGTTGCAGCTTTTGGCCCTACCAAGCCAGTACCCTCGTTAATTAAGTTAACTGAAAATGTAAACGGCGGTCCAACAAACTGCATGCTGTATAAAGCAGTATCAGTCCAAACCAATACCTCTTGTCTTGATTTAACAGCCCCAATAATTGAAGAGCCAGAAGATAATCTTAAAGACCCAGCAGTATTGGTAATTGTTGGTTCAAAGTCTAAATTGTTTTCTTGATCGCTAAAAGCAATTAACATAGGATCAACTGTTCCTGTTCTAGCTGAACCTGCATCATTAATTGGATCAGCGCCTAAAACAATTAAATGTCTGTCAATTTCTGAAGTAATAACTTGTAAACCAACTGTAGGCACTAAATTAGCGCCAGCTATTCCAGACATATCAACAGCTCTTGTTGTAACCCCATTGTTCTCAGTCCATTGATAAATGCCGCCACCCCTAACATTTATAATTAAGTTTTCGCCAAAGTTATCATGAGTCCAGAGTCTTAACTGGTTGGTAACAGATAAAGCAGTAACAGAACCAAAAGTTCCTTCGCCCCAACCATTTAACCCCCACCCAGTTCCAGGAACATAAACATCAAGACCTACATTTATTTGATAAGTTCCAACCGTAGAACCACCTCCGTTACCGCTGTCACTTGCGCTAGCTGTTACAGTAGCTCCGCTAGTATTCTTGGCTTCTATTGTATAAGAGTTAGCATTTACGATTGTCGCTATTTGGTATTCTTGATTAAGTACGGTAGCAGTAATATTGCCGCCAAGAGACGCTGCTCCAGAAAAAGTTACGAAATCATTGGCAACTGCTCCATGGGCTGTATCAGCAACAGTAATTGTCGCATCGCCATTAGAAGCAGAAAAGGTAACATCTCCAGCGCTAGTCGTAGATCTTATTGGGGTAATATCATTAAATGTAGATCCTTCTTCTATATAGTATTTAAATGTTGTTCCTAATCCTAAAAATTTTGTTCCGCCTAAAGAAACCCAAGAATGCAAAGCTCTACAAGTTCCTAAAAAAATATTTAAATTGTTTTTTGCCCAACCGCCAAATTTTTCTGGTAAGCCCTTTCTAAATCTTACAAGATTAATATCAAACCAACCGCCTTCGTTACTATAATCAGTTCCCTCTCTGTTTATCCCTGGTTTGAATAATGTTTTTTGTAAACCCATTTTATATGTGTTCCCAGCTTTTACCCTCAAACATCAAAGCCTCAGCTTCTCTTCTTCTTGTAAGACCAGCTAAAACTTTGCCTTTTGCCTTATTCCATCTTTTCATTTGCGCGGGAACTTCGTCGTATTTACCCTCATTTAAAACTCTAAGCATGCTAGATTTTTTTAAATTATTTGGTCCTAAGTTGTATGTCCAAGAAACCAAAGAATCAAATTGGGATTGATTCATTGGGGCAGTTACCAATGAGTTAACATAATGTTCATACTCATCATCAAGCTCACGCCATAACATAAAGTCTGCTTTTTCTTCGGTCCACTTATCACCTTCTTGTACATCTTTAGTATGGCCATATCCTATAGTCCAAACACCTGCAGCACATTGGTAAGCCTCAAGCTCACAGCCTTCAAATTTTTTTATAAGCTCAAAGCCTTTGTCTGAAGTGTGCATTAGTTTCCAAATACGATTGTTACAAAAGCGATGAATAAAGTTCCTATAAAACCAAAAGTCCCAAACATTGCTATTCTTAGGGTTTTGTTTAAATCGTTCATTTCTTGCTTTATCTCTGCTGTTTCTTTGAATATGGTTTTCCATCTTTCCTCACATTTCGCTTCGTGCGATTTTAAGTCTGATGCAACAGATTGAACTGTAGTTCTATTCGCCATCTTTTTTATCACCCGTATTGGATGCTCCAAAGTAAAACGATATAACTGCTGATGCCAACCCACCTAAATATCCTAACACTAAATTAATTAAAGCTTCAGAATTTTGCTCTGGCGGTTGTAAAGTTACTAAAAATATATAGCCCATAAATCCACCAACAACAGCAATACCCATAATTCTAGCTGTCCAATCTTTGTTAAAAGTTTTTCTAGCGTCTTGTTTTTCTACTGTTTCTAATTTAAATATATCTACATCTAGCTCTTTCATCTGAAGCTCAAAACCTTGTTCAGCTTTTTTAAGCTCTAACATTTGTTCTGGAGTAGCCTCTTGTATAGCTTTATTAATAGACTTTGGATCTGATTGACAGCCAAGTACACCAGCAATAACGGACGCTGCTTGGCCACCTAACGGCCCGCCTAATGCAGATCCTAAAGTTGGAGCAAGCGCTCCTACTACATTTTTAATTAAACCAAATTTCATAATTACCCCGCTAATGGATTTTTATCATTCATCTTTGCTTCTATCTTATCTACTTCTTTGTTTAAAGATTGAATGTCAGCTTTAATTGTAGCTATATCTGTTTTTATTTCAGTAACATCTGGAACAGAAATGCCGTCTATTTGTTTTTCTAAATACTGTACAGACTTTTCTATACCTGCAAATCTTTCCTCAATAACTTTTTGTTTTTGTTCGGTATCACCTATACCGCCTATTTGAGCTTCTAGGTTATCTAATCTGTTAACATACTGAGCGCCTTGATAGCCAAAGCCAGCAAGTGTTGTAACAATACCAACAAGAGCTATGAGTTGCGTTGTTTTATTTTCAAACCAATTCATTTAAACCTCCTAAAGAGTTGGCTGCATTTGTTTTAATTCAGTCAAAGTTTTTATACTCTGTCCTGCTAGCCCATAAAAAGCCGCAGTATTATCTGAAAGGTTGCTATTAGTATAAATGCTTTTTGGTTCATACCAAAATTCTTTTTCGGGTATGTTTACTGCTCTGTAACTATTAAAACCTGGCAAAAAGCCCATAACCTCTATAATAGCGTTTTCTGAGCCATATTCTCCAGTTTCTTCTTGTTGGGCCGCAACTTGCTCTTGAGCTGTTTGTAGGTTTTGAGCAATAATATTTTCAACGGTAGTTTCTGAATCAGAATCAACAGATGCAATAGACGTATCTATCTGATCTTGCGTTTTTTCTGTTGTTACGTTAGCAACTGCTACCTCTGCTGTTACCGTTTCTGTTTCTGCTGTTGAACCAAAAGAAGAATTTGATATAGACATACTGCTCATATCAAGAACTTGATTGGTTTGAGCTGTAGATGATGCAAACTGATCTGACATGCTAGGTGAACTACTGGTACTAAAACCAGCGGTAGATGAGTTACTTACGGCATTTCCAGCAGCTACGCTATTGCCTGTAGCATGTATAGAATTGCCAGCGTTAGTACCGCTAACACTCTGATTTGCGGTTCTTATTGTAGATGCAACCACCCTAAGAGCAACCTCTCTGCTAATTGAGCTTTCACCTTTTACATTTTCTCTTTCAGCAACTTGGAACTCTTCTTCAAATACATCTTCTTCTATAGTCTCTTCTCTTTCTATTCTTTCTTCTTCTATTTCAGCTTCAGCCAATCTTTCTTCTATAGCTTCAAAAACCTCCTCAACGGCTTCTTCTTCAAAAATTTCTTCTATAAACTCTTCCTCTGGGTCTTCTAATACTGCAATCTCTTCTTCTCTTCTGGTTTCTTCTTCAAACCATTCTTCTAATTCTTCGATAGTCTCTAGTTCAATAAAAGTTTCAGGCTCTCTAAAATCTTCTACTAAAAATGTTTCTTGAAAAATAAACTCTTCAATAATTAAATCTTCTACAGGGATAAATATTTCTTCACGCGGCATTTCAAAATCTGGTATTAAGGGAAACGGATCTACAAACTCATCTTGACGAAACATTTCTTCAAAGATTATTTCTTCTTCAAACATAAACTCTTGTTCATCAAAGTTCTGCTCATCAAACTCAAATACAAACTCTTCAAATATAGGCTCTTCTTCATAACCAAACTGCTCTTCTTCTTCATAACCGTAATCAAATTGATCTTCTTGAAAGTAACCTACATCTTCTTGTTGTCTGTATCCAGGGCAGAAAGGGCCATACTGAGGATCTAAATCACATTGCTGGTCATCGTATGCGTCCCAATAGTTAGGACATGACTCACTATAAAGAGAGCTTATATTACATTGTTGGGTTAATAAAGCATCTGCATAACCACTACAACTAGAATCATTTAAAGGATTGCTGCAATCAATACCGTTGCCACTACCTGCGCCATATAAAGATCCACCATTTTCTAGCGTGGTATTGATAGATGTTGCATTCCAATTTTTATTGACGCAAGAGGATGAGTTGGTTGTACCTGTGCTGCATTCATCATGATAGTAATAAGTGTATGAGTCTTCTTTTTTAGATCCTACCTCTCCTATCAATACATCATGATTAATAATATCTAGATGGCCATAACGAAGATCAAACGAGTTGTTGTTCCAAAGTATAATCTCAAAGCTGTTGTCTGTATTGCTTCTGTTGTACTCTCTAAGATCATACCAACCAAATATCATTTTGCTTGAGTCTCCCCAAGACTTCATACGAGAATTGTTATCCCTAATTAAGTCAGTCCAAAAAGCATATATAGTGTAGGTGTGCTGTCCGTTAATAGGGTCAGGAGTGTAATCGTTACAGTAGCTACCACTAGCGCCAAAATGGAGACATCCATTAGTAGCCATCCTCGCTTGGCTGAATGTAGAGCCATAAAAAGTAAAATTAAAAGAAAGATCAATTGCGGGAGAAATGCCATCATCTACTACCTCGTAAGCTAACTCGCCTTCAAAGCTGTTTGCGTTTGTTTGCAGGTGATATAAGTCTTGTCCTGATTCATAAGTGTATTGTCCATATACACTAAAGGATAGCAGACTAGCTACTGCGTAGCATAGAATTCGTTTCGGCATTGTTTGTTGGTTTTAGTTTTTCTTGTATATATAACTTTAACTGCGCCAACAACATCTTTATTTATTTTTTCTCTGTTGGGGTTTGAATCGTGTGTACATTTTTGTATGAATAACTTTTCTTGATCTTTAACATCTGGTCTTTTAGATTTATTTTCAGCCCAAGCTAAAGTTGCTTCTGCTCCTATTTTGCCTCTGTAAGGACAAGGAGTACCAGCCATTTCCATAGCTTTAAACACCCTTTCGTCTTGGCAAAGAATACTAACGCTGGCTACTTTCATACCAGTATCGTAAAGATACTTAGATAGTTTTAACCGTTCGCAGTTTTCGTCAGTAACAGTAGCTCCTGTAGAGAAGCCAAATACTTGTCCCTGGAACGCACCAGAGCGGCCTACAGTACAAAGATCTTGCGAATAGGACATAATGCTTGGGGCTATTGCAGACGCTGGAGGAGCCTTGCTCTTGACGTTTTGATTAATTGTTTGAGTAGAATTAGATTCGTTAATATTTCGGTTTGTATTATCAGATTTAGTATTATTTTCGTTTACGTTTCTGTTGTCAGTTTTGACGTTAGAATCTGAAGTCGATTGATTAATATTGGTGTTTTGATTTGTATTAGAGCTAGTCGAAGTCGAGTTATTAGTATTGTTAACATTTTGATTAACGGTTGAATTAACCGTTGAGTTAGATGTCGAAGTATTGACGTTGTTATTCGTATTAGTGTTATTCGAGGTCGAAGTATTTACATTTGTATTTGAATTAGTCGAAACATTCGTATTGGAATTTGTATTAGTCGAATTATTCGTATTAGTCGATACGTTGGTATTAGAATTAGTATTGGTATTCGTATTAGTGTTTTGATTGGTGTTGGTGTTCGTGTTGGTATTTGTGGTTGTAGTCGTATTGACTGTATCCAAACTATTGTTTTCGCAATACTGAGATCCGTTGACGCAAGCTGTACCAGACTGTTGAGAGGACTGAGCGCTAACATTTACAGATAAACCAATAACTAAAGTTACTAAAAACCCAATAGCCGACCAAGCTATTATTTTATCGTGATGTTGCTGCTCCTTGTCCATTTGGCTTATAAACTCCTAGTTCAATTAATTTAGCTCTATTATTCATATGCTCTAATTTAATATCCTGCTTGCTTTGGCCTGTATATTTAACCGCCATATATTTTTCAATCATTTGCTGGTTAATATCTATTCCATCTACGATAACTGATGCCAAAACTCTACCGAATTTACCTTTAGAGTCTTTTAATTGCGTCTGTAAGATGACGTGCTTGCCATTTGATATGGCGTCTTGTAAAAACTTAGCAGCTATCTTACCTCTAGCCTTTTCGTCTTTGTCGCGAGTTCTCGACTCGGGAGTGTCAATACCGTATAAACGTACGCGACACTTATGATGAATATTAAAACCGAGATCCAGATCAGCGTCAATAGTGTCGCCATCAACCACCCTAGTGACCTGGCAACTATACTCATACATTATTTTTTCTTACGAGGTCGGCCTCTTTTTTTTGGAACTTTTGTATAAGCTTCGTTTACGTCTAGAGTGCTAGGATCGTCAGCAACATATCTGCCTTTTTTATTTCTGGCTCTAACTGTTTCCATTTTCTCTTTAAGAGGATTGGGTAGTTCTGCTGAACTAAGAGGAGTAAAAAAATGTAATACTTTTTTAAACCAAGACATGTTACTTCTTAAATTTAGAAATTATTTTTTTAAAATTAGAAACGCCTATATCCCAATGTTTGGGTGAAAATTTTTTGGCCGCTAAACATGCAACTACAAGAACAATTGCTAATGGTATTAATATATCCATATTTTACTCCTATGAAGTTTGATCAGGTGAAGGTGGAAATACAGGCAACGGCCTAACTGGCGGCGTTGCATTGTTATACACATACAAAGCCTGTAGCTGAGGAACCGTTGTACAAGCGTTAATCATCGTTACTTGGCTTTGATAAGTCGTTCTAATTGACTCTCTCCAATCATCCCAATCCGTAGGTATAGCTGTTCCGTTTTCAGACTTGCGTACTACATACCAATCAGAAGGTTGAAGAATGCTATACGCTTCAGTTTGTTGAGTTGAAATAGCTTTTGATTTTAAACCTGGAGTTGTGATTGTTTCACCATCAGAATCGGTTGTTGTTGTATCGCCTAAAGGCATAGGTGTTGCTGTTCCGTAAGCTCCTACGACTGTTTTTGTATAAGTTGTGCCACCTACGCTTACGCTATCGTAATAAGTAAAAGTTTCGTTAGTATTAATATAGTAAGCAGGGTCTTCGTAATTACTATTGTCAGTTATAGCTGGATAAACCCCTATCGTTGCTAGTTCAGAATTAGACCAAGAAGACATTACGTTTGAGGGATAATTTACATCCCCATAAGTAATGGCTGTCGGTCTTGTATAAACCTTGGTTACGTTATTGTCTGTATCTATTGATGCCCACATGATTCTATATTACCTCAAATTAATTTTTTTACCTAGCTGTTGTTGGAATCCCTGTTGAAGTCACAAATGGATTTTCCGCCCATGCCATGTAAACGTATGTATCACCACTTGTATTTAGTATGCTTTCTATTGACCTTATTTTAAATCCGTTCGATAAAAAATCCATGCAATCTATACTACCTCCTGATGTTGGTCTTGATTCTTCTGCGGCTTGAAGATTAGGTAGTAATCTTTTTGGCATTGGGTTAAAGGGGTCTCTTGTATTATCGTGCATATCCCAACTTTGATCTCCAACTCTTTTAAAAATAACCAAAGCAGGTTTAAAACCTGTATAGACGAACGGACCGTTTCCAGAGCCATTACCGACATAACTGCCAAACTTACTGTAGCCTTTTTTTCCTACAAAGGCGTAAGCTATGTAATCTTCTCCATTTTGTGCTGTTGTGGAACTTTTTACTCTTATGGTGCTACTCGTAACAGCATTAATACCTGTGTATGTTTGTAGTGGGTCATTTGAATTAAGATACATTACTCTGTTGTCAATAATATTACTTGCCGCCATTCGGTGATGCCAAAAGAACCAATCATCAAAACTTCCACCATCACTTCTTGATTTTACAATCCAAACTTCAGGTGTTACTCCTAGTCCATGTCCTATAGTATGAACATCACCAGTTGTACCTGAGTAACTCATAATACTAACCCCTGATGTAGTATTAGCTTGTACAGTTGAGGTTATATCTCCATCCGAATTTGAAGAAGTTGTACCGCCATTTACTTTCCAACTCCAAAAAACATAAGTGCTACCACTAGCGTTCCAAGTAGAATCAGAAGTTTTAATTGTAAAACCATCTGAATCAAAAGATTCAACACCAGTTCCACCACTAAATGCCGCTTCACTATCAGAAGAGTCTAGCCATTTATAAGCACCACTAGAAACACCCATTTGAACATTTGTTAATACATGTCGTTCACTTGCATTTCTTCTTTTTATCCAAAGAAAGTCAGGTTTAAATCCTACACCAGTCATGCTTTGGTCAGCACTTCCATCTCCTGTATAGGTAACCGTGTTAAAGAAATCTTCAGGTTTATCTATTGTTGTATAAGCCATAATTAATTATCCAAATTCTGCTAAATTCTTTGAACACAAAGCGTAGTAGCCCGATGGGGGTGCATATTTAAAATCTCCATATCCATTTTCATCAGAATTTCCACCACTTAATGTTGCTATAAATGGATTGCCAAAATTGTGCCATGTATCATCACTAGCAATATTGTATAAAAAATAGAAAGGCATTACTGCATCTGCACTTGCAAAAGTACCAACCGACCTGTCGGTATTGTTAGCAGAAGTTCCAGCTACTGAATTATTGAATCTAAGTGTCATTTGATAAGGATTAACATCACAGTTTAAAGAAATGCTCCAAATGTCTCCAACAGTATATGATGTAATTCCTGTATTATAAGTAGGGTCACTAGCACCTACACCTGTTTGAGTAAGAAAAGTATTTTCTGCTGAGTACCACGCTGATCCTTGCCCTGGGTCGTGACTTAAACCTTGTTGCATATCTATTCGAGTTATTCCCCATTGCCAATAGTTAGTTCCTGAAGCGGCTGTAGTAACACCTTCCCAATACCATTTGCCTGAACTTACACCAAAAGTGCCTACAGCTTTATTACCTTCTGCTGTGTTCGGTCCCCTTGTACCACCTTCTGTTAAATGCCATATTGCAAAAGCATTGTCTACCAAAGGGTTAATGGTGCAAAAATTGTTGGTTGGTGTATCTGTCGCTTGGTCTATAGCTGCAATATTTGATATAGTAAAATCTCCTATACCACTACTTGCTGAATCTTTGCCTAAATTAGAAGAATCATCAAATTTTAAATAAAAACCTTTGCTTCCATGTGAGCCTGTATATCTTTTAGGAATCCAGATACCAGTATCACTATCAAATTCACCAAAAGAAGTTTCATCTAATGCAGTTCCATTAACATAGTGTGTTTCTGCCATGTAGCCACTAAACCCATAATTAGAACCACCACCTGCATAAAAATAACCAACTTGATAATTAGCAGATGCCTGACCAATAGTGAATTCTTCATTTTGAGACATGCTAGTGTATGTAGAATTATCAAATTCTGTTTGTCTTACCCCATTGATATATATTTTTACTCTATCTGCCGCAGTACCTTGTGTTGTATCTAAAACAACAATTATATGATACCAAGCCGATCCATCCCTAAAAACTCGATCAATGTCAGCATAAACAGTGCTTGAACCATTATATAATGCAACTCTCAAAATACCATTGTTCAAAAAATGTATAGAAGTATTTTGACCAGCAAACATATACATGTAATCGAAGTCTGAGCCAAACTTCATTTTTTTTACCCAGGTGCTGTATGTCCAAGTTTTCATATCACCATCACCACTGTAATTTTTAGTGATATGCTCGAAATTAGAATCTTCTAGCTTTATAGAATTATCAATCTCATAAGGACCAGTAGATATGCTTCCTCTATTTGCTGTACGCTGTAGCGTTTCCATATTATGTTTGTGCTAGGTTTTGAACTCTACCAATTTCTTGCCAAACGCTGCCATTATAACGAAAGGCTAGTATATCTGTTTTGTTTGCGGTAGCTGTGATAGTAGGAGCTGTGCTGGAAGCAAATTCAAACACAGTATTGAACGCTATCGTTCTTGCTGTTCCACCTTGAGCTATTTCTACAGAAATAATCGCACCTTCTACAGCGTTAGTTGGTGCTGAGAAAGTCGTATTTTCTGTGGTTACATGATATGCGTTTGCGGCAGCTCTTGCGTCCCAAGCTACTGCATTAGAGCTTGAGGTAATAGCTACTTGGCTAATATTAGCTGAAGTAGAAGCTGTAACTTTTTTAGGCATAGTAACAAACTGGTTTTCATCTATTGAAATACCAGGAGTTGTACCTACTGCTGAACCAAGACCTATAACCAAATCATCAGCACTATCATCAAGTCCTACATAGTAGTCTTGAGCATTACCGTCAAATACTATTTTAGTATCTTCGGCTGTTGCATCACCTATCGTTAGCGTTGGGCCATTTAAAGTTAAACTGTCGGAAAGTTGTAAATCGGTAAGCACATCTAAAACTGCTGCTCCCGCACCTGCTCCGTCTAATTGAACTATAGCCACCTTGCCAGCAGCAATAGTTACGTTAGCTCCTGAGCCTTGTGAAATAATAATATTTTGAGATCCACTCGTAGCGTTTTCAATTATTTGAACTCGCTTCATAGTATTTGGACCAATCGTAATCGTACAAGCTGAATCTAACGTGCCTGTATATTTAAGATACATGGCTCGACCAGCATCTGCTGATCCATCTGCGACTGTAGTTGTATGAGTATCTGCGTTGGTGGTAATAGCTTCAGTACCTATACCGAGAGCTTCACCAATTAATTCTAAGTTGGTATTTGTAGAAGTACCCCAAGTTCCGCTTTCGTCACCTGTAGCGATTTCTTTGAGTCTTAAATTATTTACATAAGTTGCCATTTCTTACCTCTGAGCATTTATTATGCCATTTTAAATTGCTTATTGTATATTAAATTATGCAGCTACGTCTGTCCAATTAGGCGTTTGAGATTCATCAATATCTTGCCATTTAAATACATGTCCTATTTCTCCTGTAGCTGATACGCCTGTTATTGTAAAGTTGCATGCTGCGTTAACCGTTGGATTAACAAACGGGTCAGAACTACGAAGGTTGCCAAGAGTATCGCTTACACTAAACCTATTATCAGTTATGGTGCTAGGTGTGGCTACAGCTCCTGTTGCTGCTACACCTGTAACTGCAACATTAGCCTCACCATCTACATCTACTGATACTGAGCCAAGAGTTGATGTAAGCCCTGCAACTGATGCTACAGCTTGACCGTTTACTCCAGGCGCACCTAGAGCAGATGTGGCCGCTAGCCCACTTACGCTAATATTGTTAGTAGATACAGTTGTCGGAACTCCAACCGCTGATACACCAGCAAAGCCATTGACTCCAACTTCACCAGCAGCATCAACTGCTACGCCTCCATTAGTAATTGTGGCAGATAAACCGCTAGGTGATACTTTTGCTTTCGCTACAACTGATACAGTACCTAAAGCAGATGTTGCCGCCGAAGGCGCTGAAAGAGTAACGGGAATGGGTTCGCCCCAGGTTAATTGACCCCAGGTGCCTCGACCCCAACCGTTAATGATAGCCATTTAAGGCTAGGCGATTCTTATAATCGCTGTAGAAGCTGCTGCTGCTGGGAATACAATAGTGAAGTCTCCAGCGGTAGATGTTTTATCGCCACCAAAGTCAATTGTTGCTACTGATTTGTTACTGTCAGAGCTGTTATAAATCATACATCCTCTAGCAGTAATAGTAGCTGTACTAAAAGTCAAATCACCAAAATCAGTAAAGGCTGTAGTACCAGAACTTGTAGGTGCAACTTTAGTTAAAGTTCCTCCACCTGAAGAATAGTTAGTACCAGATGCTTGACCTGTAGTGGTGAAAGAAGTTGTGGTAGCTCCTAAAGTAGCTGATGAAGTATACAAAGCTAATTTAAACGCATCTCCATTGGTAGCAAAGTTATGATTGCCAAGAAGAAGCTCTTTCTTAAAGCTTGTTGTAAGTGTTGATGATATTGCCATAATATTATAGTTTCCTAATTAAATCGGCAGCCTCTTTTAAGCCTGCTTTATCTAATTGATTATTAATTGTAATCCTATCAGATTTTATAGCATTTTGCATATATAGTTCAATAAGTTTTTCTATATTGTCTTTGTAGGTCTGCACCTGTTTTTTTATTTCTTCAGGCGCATCATCACTAACATGAATCATTTTTTCTATACAACGCTTTGCCCAAAACTCAGTAGAGTGTCCTCCCTCATCTGTTGTATGAACCTCTATTACGCCTAGCTCTGGACCAGCTTTATAACTCATTACCATTTGTTAGGCTCTCCTACTTTATTTTTTTTAAGGTGGCTATCATTTCTATCAATTAAAACAGGTTCTTGCTCTTGTTTAAACTGTTGAACTTGGCTTCTTTTTTTAGCAATTAATATTCCATTTTCATCTGTAATAACAACCAAGGGGTCATCCAGCCTATGATAGCCATAAAGTTTTTCATCAGCAGGAACTGCTGTATCAAGCAAATAGCTTGTATGTGCAACTTCAACTTGGATGCCTTGATTCATAGCTTTGCTTAACCAAAACTCTACAGATGCTCTGCCTGATTCAGCAAAATGCAAATTACCTTTATAACTAAAATCAATTCCAAATAATTTTATTTTTGCAACCTTATTCCAAACAGCAAATGCTACTGCATAAGAAACTGTATTGTTTAAATAATGACAGCCACATGCACTTAACACTTCTTCAATCGGGTATTCTACTAACCCAGGACAACGATCATCTTTTTCGCATGTGTAAACTGGGCCTTCATGCTCTGTAAGAAGTTTAGACATACTATTGGTTTGGCCGCCCGCATCATCAGTATCTAAAAATCTAGAAGCTGGGTCCATCATAAACACCCTGTCATGAAATATAACAGAGGCTACTGAGTTAATAGCCCAAACCTCATCAAAATGAGCTCCATGCGATTTTGCTAAATTATAATCAAACCAACTACTACCCATTCCGACAATAGCTACGGTTTTACCTTCAAGTTTCTTGATTGGTTTCATATCTTCTCCTTTTTTAAAAACTAAGTAATCTGTGTTCTCAACGAATCATATCTGTATTCGTCTCTTCTTCCTCTTGCCTCTGCTTTATTTTTTAATCTTGCCATTTCTTGTTGAAATCTATCTTCGTATAGTTTCATCATATCAGCATCGCCTTTCATAAAAATATAAGCCTCAACTAGACATGCGTATAATAACCCATTTCTTGCATGTTCTGACATCCAAGTCCCTGTTGTATCTGTAACTAAAGAGTTAGGTTTATATAAATAGTGTAGCTCAGTTGTATAATTTTGATCTGGAACTGGAGCAATGATTAGTGTTGATTCTTTTGTTCCAGTATTTAAGTTTTTGTCAAAGTCACCATAATATAAAGGAAGACCTCTTGATCCTGAATCTGTTGGATCTGGAGTATATTCTTGCATAAAACTCGGATGTTTTTTATCAAGATAATAATATTTACCTGTACTATCTATACATGCAAGAGAAAAAGACAATTCAAAATCATCTGGTGCTGTTAAAAACCTAGAGCCAGCTGTCATAGATCCTTGAACATTTCTTCTAAAATAATCAAACTGAACTAATTCAAATATTCTTTCTTCTGCATTTTTAATAATATCATCTAAAGTATTAACAAAAGTTGTTTCAGAGTTTTCTGAAAAATCTTGAATTAAAGTTTTTAATTCTGATAATGTTAAAGGACTGCTCATATTAAGTATTTAATTGCCCACCCATACCTGAGTGGTTAGTACAGTAATAATAAAGCGTAGGTGCCCCTGATGCAACTTCTATCTGAGTATATGCTCCTGAGCTTCCAGGCGTTCCGCTTGTTGTAACTCCTGTTGTATATTCAGATCCACCAGCATGAGTTCCATTTGCAGTAGTTGAAATCCTTAAGGGATGATTGTTATTTGTACTATCAGACTGGTCAAATTTGTAAGTTTGTCCTTCTGTTAAAGAAAGGGTTGGAGCCCTAGACCCATCTATATAATAATAATTAGATCCATAATAACTAGCAACAGTTACTGTATAGGTTGTAACAGATGGACTAGGTGTTGGTGCAGGTGTTGGGCTAGGACTAGGTGTTACTGATCCATCTGTACTAACAGTTATACTTCCAATATCACCAGTTGATTGAGGCAATGAAAAATTTGAACCTATAATGCTTGAACTCATAAAGTGAGGTTTGTAAATATCATTATAAACAACGACAACTTGACCTTCGCCTACTTCTTTATCTGTATCTGGTCTTGGCTGATAAATTGCTTGAGAATCAGCTGGAGCTGTATGCGGTTCTAATTGAGGGTGTTTTGGTTCAAAGCATTCACTACAAACTTTAAAACCAGTCCATTCTTTTTTTAAGTCTTTTAAAGGATATTCAAACGCGCATCTATCGCATAAACCTACTGCAAATTTACCTGAAGCGTAAGACATGTTACCTCAAACTATTAAAAGGCCTAATTCTAAATGATGCTTTATCCTCATCAGTAGACATGGCCCTATCAAATTCTTCTTCGTATAATTGTTTTAGTAGTTGAGCTTTTTCTGGCGCTCTTTTAATTGCAATATAATATGCAAGACCTGCTGCAAAACAAGGATAAAACCTAAATGGCATATCCATTGTATTAGTTCCAGCGTCGGCATCATCCATTCTTACCATTTTGTTAAAAACCAAAATGTCTGTTGAGTTTTCTGGCGTAGGCCAAACTTTTAAAACAGGTGTATTTAGCTTATCTAAAAACCATTGAGACGGCATGCTTTGAGTTGTTTTATTAGGAATATTCAAATAAGAACTTCTACTTAATCTTTCTATAGAAATATCAGTTTGCTCTCCATTTGTTGTACGTCTTAAGACAACATCTAGAATGTCAATTACATTAGAATTTAAGGTGTATTCAGCCGTTCCTTTAGTAACAGTTTGAGTGTCTTGTTCTATTGTCCATTGGTTTAGACCTCTGTTAGCCCATTCAGCAAGCATTAAATTAATAGATCTTCTAGCAGTTTTTAAATCATAACCAGTTCTAAGTTCTAGGCCGCATCTTTCAAACGCTTCCTCAACGAACTCAGCTACATTCGGTTCAAAATCTGTACTGCCTGAAACTGACATTATTTTTTCTTTTTAGTTTTTTTTAAAGATCTTTCTATTTGAGCCGCTTGCTTTGCATGAAGCTTAGAAGCGCCTTTAAGTTCTTTTATTAATTTTCTTTTTTGAGCAACTGATAGATCAGCCATTATTCATCCTCGTTATATAAATTATCGAAAACTCGATTTACATCTAAGGTATAGTCTAAATCAGATTTAGAATAATGTATATGTTGAGATGGTCTAAAGTCAGGCGCCCCAGAGCCAACTTGGAACCAAGCTGGGTGTGTAACCCTAACTCTATTATTTGGCAGAGCAACTATATTTCCAGTCCATTCTCCTGCGTCTAATAACTCTAAAACATGACTGCTTTTATGCTGGGCAGGATCATCTGCTATCTCGCTTTCTGCATAATCAACAGTAAAGTAATATTTTGCTGGAAACATTTTACCGTCTATTTTAGCCAACCAAGGACAAGGAGTTGCCCTATCAATAACGTAGACTGAATTATGATGAGAAGAACAATCCCAGGGCTGAGCGTCATGAACTTGCATTGGCTCTGGCCATTCTTCAAAAGGAGTATCACCAACTAAAGCTGTAATTGGCATACGAGCCCACATAGCGCCACCATGAATCGTATCTTCTGGCTCGCCTTCTGCTTCAACACCAGTAAAAATTATATGGAAACTAAGACATCTGTTTGGCATTGTTGTAACGCCAACAGCCATAGCATGCAAAAACTCACCATGATACTTATCATGATTGTGCGTATATTCTTTCCTCACCCAACATTTGAAATGAGGAATATTACTATATAGATAAGACACTACTACTTATCCTTTTCCGCCCTTTTTCCCACCTTTTGAGTTTCCTTTAGTCATGCCGCCATTCCTATATCCTTTAGTCACGCCACCATTCCTATATCCTTTAGCCATACCGCCCTTAGACATTTTTTTTATTCCGCCTCTTTTCCCGCCTTTAGACATACCTTTGGATTTTATTCCGCCTTTTTTGCCACCTTTAGAGTAGCCTTTAGTTTTTTTAAACATTATTACTCCTAATATTCTTTAGTTTTCTTTCTTCGGTTGCTCATTACTTTACCACAACCTCTTGCTATATAGATATTTATAGGACCTCCTTTTGCTTTTTTTGTCCTACCGTCTTTCCAGCTAATTCTTTTGGAGCTGGTCTTTTTTTTGGCTGCTGATGTACATTGAGCTTTTGTTGGTCTACAGGCAGGATAACTTCTGCGTTTTTCACCTTTTTTTCTACCGCACGGCTTGCCAGTTTTACAGTCCACCCATCCTGTACCATCATTTTTAGAAAACCAATCTCTAAGTGTTTCTTTTTTAGCCATTAGCTTAATTTGGTTTTTGTTCTTTTGCCTGAAAGCATCTTGTTTAAACCTTTTGCTTTAACAAATGTTACTTCGCCACCAGCAAATTTTTTTGTTCTTTTCTTGCTATTGCCGTAATTAGCTGCGCCAACTTTTCTGCATTGGACTAATCTGCCACTAGCATATGCACTAGGCCAAACTTTCGCACTACGCTTTACTTTATGATAACAAGCATCTTTTTTTCCACTAGCCATTTAACATTTCCACCTTCGTCTTGCTTGACGTATTCTTGAGTTAGGATCATTTCTTGTTTTAGCTGAACTACGTTTAAGCTGTCCAAGAGATCTAGCGCAATATGATTTACGTCTTTTTGCAGCTTTGCTGCCTTTTTTAACTTTGCCTGTTACAGCTGTTTTTAATTTAGATCCAGGATTAGCTTTACGATAGGCTGCCACACCTTTTTTAGTCATACCAGCACCAGACTTGGTGGGGCGGTAATTAGCGCCTTTACCTTTAGTTGTTTTACGTATAGGTTTTGCTTTTTTTCGTTCTGCCATAACACTTAATATAGTAGCACTATAGAAGTGCTACTACAAAAATAAAAACTAAGAATGAAAAACAGTTACTCTGTCTATATTGCTTAATACAACATGAATACCATCTGAAAATAAAACCCCAGAATCTGGAATATTCATAGTTTCAGTATCATTTGCATTACAAGGAGCAATAAGAAGAGTGGTGCCAGTAACAGAACCGTCTCTAAAAGTTACAGTACCGTCAGAAGATCCTCCTGCGATAACATAACCTCTTAATCTAGATCTGCCTGCTTGCAAAACAGCTCCGCCAGTAGCGGAGCTGGTGCTAGTAGCTGTTTTTACATCTGAGCCTACAATTCTACCTGCCATAGTTAGCTCCTAAATTACGCGTCAGCGTATGGTGTAACTATAGTTCCTGAACCAATTAATAATGAATTATGAACAAGATATGTAGCAGTATCAATAGCTGTACAGCTAACAATACTTCCCACGATTCCACCTTTGGTTGAACCATTCATTGTTATAACATCATTGGATGCACCTGGAACAAAAGCTTTCTTTGTACTATCATCGATAGCGATAAGAATTGCACCTTTGAATTTATCAGTTCCATCAGTTTTAATATCAAGATCAGTAGCTGCTGTTTCAATATAGAAATTGAAAGTAGCACCAATATTGTTTGTCTGATTAGGATCTGTAGGATCGCTTGGTGTTGTTGATACGATTGAAGGCAAAGTAAATTTACCATCTGCATCGTTACACAACAAGATTTTCCCTGCATGTGCATCTACTGTTAAAGTAGTATCTGCGGTTAAAGAAACAGAGTTATTAACCCCTGCTGAAATAAATCCTGCCAAAGATTTGACTGGACCTGAAAAAGTTGATTTAGCCATTATTGTCTCCTAACTAAATATGTTGCGCCATCTTGGAGTAAGTCTGCCGAATCAGTTGGTACAACGGGTTACTTCGGTTTAGATAACTATACTACTTTAGAGGTCTTGAGGGAAGTTTTCTTTAGATTTTAAAATTTCTTCTCTGCATTTAAATAAAGCTTGATAAGACTCTTTAATTGCTGGATCTTTGCCAAACTCATCTATCATATCTTTACCAATCATCTCAACTAGAGCTATAACAGTTGTCATTCTGCCATCTATATCTTTTATTTTTTGAATATCTTTTGCTGTCATTGTAGATTCTTTTTTCTGTCTAATATTATAACCATCCAGCCAGTTTTTTACATTAATTAGTTTTTTGCTGAAGTCTGGATATGTTTCCCAGTCTCTTATTTCTTCTATATCTCGGCCGCAACCTTGACATCTTTCGTCAAAGGGAGCCATTGACGTTGAACAACGCCCATTGCAGGGTGAGTTAGCTAAGCTAATACTCATATGTAAACCAGTATTCATAAATATACCTCGGTTTACTCAAATTCTACATCAAGAATCTAATTATAGGTAGCTTTTTGTAAATTTTTGTATAAAAAAAGGGGAGCAAATGCTCCCCTTTTATCAATTGCTAAGAATTAAGCACCTTGAGAAGCGAAAACAGCTCTCCAATTGGAGAAACCGAAAGAGTATCTTTCTCTAGCTTTGTAACGCATGTTACCAGTATCGAAATCACCCTCTAGGGCTGTTGACATAGGACTTCTTTGGAAGTGTTTAAAGCCATCTGGACAATCTGTTTTTAAGAACCAAGCATCATTGTCTGTTAGATAGTGGTTAACCACATATCCATCAGGACACATACCCATATTCCTAATAGCGTTAATGTCATTGTCAGATGTACCAACTCTGCCAGGAGTGTTGATCAATCTATCAGCGACAAACTGCAATTGAGGTGGAACAATCAACTTCATACCTTTTAGAGCAATTTGTAATTGTCTGTCATCGGTTAAAGTTGAGATAGAAATTAACGCATCTTCTAATGAAGTTTCGTTAAGGTCTGTATATGTTGAAGGTCTGTTACTTGCAGTTCCGCCACCACCGAGAGGGTGAGAGCTAGAAACAAGTGGTTGACCGTCGCCACCAGTAAAATTACTGTCAAACGCATTGTTTAACACAGAAGCAGCTTTAATCTGCTTAGTGTTAGCCATAGATCTAGCCAAGGCTTTTGTATACCTTGAACCAAGTCTATCGTAAAGATTATCTTCTACAGCTTCTTCTGTAAGAGCAAAAGCTAAAGCAACAGTTTCATGGTTATAACGTGATGTAAAGCCTTCAGTAGCGTTATCAAACGATACTCCAGCTCCTTCAGCTTTAACTGAAGCGTTACCAAAACCAACAATCATTACTTCTTCTTCAAACGCTCTATCTGAAGATTCTGTTTCGTAGATTTCTTCGTGTTCAGAATCGTACCTTGCATACTCCATGCCGAAAAGGGCATTAAGACCAGGCTCTAGTTCTTTTGCTAATTGGGATCTATTAATAGCCATTATTTATACCCCTGTGGTTTGAGCATAGAAGTGCTCGTTAATTTTAACAATCAAGTTCACGTTTGTTGAAGCTGAACCAGTACCTAGGGTGCTGTTTTCAGGATCAGTAGAAACGCCCACAATCCTTAACTGAGCTGTAGTAGCAGCAGTAGTGCCACTAATTTTAACTCCAGAAATACCTGTTTGTGTTGAACCAGTTGAGTAAACAGAGTCAGCATTATTACCAACAACTGTTTGCACTACTGAACCAGTAGCAGCTGATTGAACTTCAAACAAGGCATTAGGATCGTCAACTATGAATGCCACCGCGTCAGATGTCACAGTTCCATTTGGCCAATACGATGAAAAAATCGTATCTCCGCTTGAGTCTGTATATTGACATCCTCTAAAGACTCCTAGTACAGGATTATCCGTAGCGCCAGCAACTAAAATAGTTCCCGCGTTGGTCATCTTCACTAGGTCGCCTGAAAAAATGTTTCCAGATGCACCAGAAGCAATTTTGTATTCGGTTACTCCTTCGCTGTTGTAGCCCGAACCAACTTTTCCTACTGGTTTTAATCCGAAAGGTGCATTTTGATTAGACATATTATTACCTTTAAATTAAATATTTATTTAACGGTATAAGAATTAACTTCTTTTACCGCCACCAAAAGTTACGCTTGATGTTCTCTGAGGTTTTAACATCGGAGAACTTGGATCTGATTCCTTTAATAGATCATTATCAATAGCTTCTTGTTGCTGTTGAGCACGGTCTGAGAAATAGGCGTTTCTTTCTTCACGTGTTTCATTCGGAATCTTAGCCAAAAGCAAACCACCCACGGATACAACACCAGCGTGCTTTCCATCATCAATCGAAGGAAGTTCAAAGTCTCCAATCTCATCAGCAGTTACGAGCTCAAAGCCCTCACGTAGCCTAGACATTACATTCTTTTTATCTTCCTGACCGACAATTTCGGCTCTTATCCACCTATAGGTATAACCTTCAGGTGCAGGTGGTGTCTCCAACATAGATGGGGGACGCCATGGTTTGCGAGCGTTCATAGTAGCTCGAGTATCAGCAGAACGAGGAGTTCTGTTATTAGTTTTTTTATTATCAGCCATATTTATTACCTTTTAATATGCTTAGCGTATTCTTGAACTGGTACATTTAAACGACGAGCCATTTCAACTTCGCTTTTGCTAAGTCTGACTTGTCGTTTCTTACCAGAGCTTTCTGACCTTCCAGCTGGAGCAACGGTTTGTTGCATCTTCGCTTTAGGTTTTGCTTCTCCACCGTCGTTAAACTTATGTGGAAATTCGACTCTAATACGTTTGTCTATCTCATCATAGTACATTGAGTCGCTAGGATCAAACCCTTCTTCCTCAATTAATTTCTGATGAATGTTAAAAGCGGCCATAGTCATGATTTCATCTTGACCAAACCACTCGTTTTTTTGTGCCCAACCTTCTGCAGCAGGGTCTGCTTGCGGAGGCGGAGCTTGAACTTGTTCTTGAAATGCTTGTTGATTTGGAACTTCTTGATACTGAGGCTCTCTTTCAATTTGCATTCTGTTATTAGCTAATTTACTTTCTTCAACAGTAATCTTATCAAGAATTTCTTGAGCTTTTGTTACCTTGTCCCAGTCTTGTTCTTGATAGGCTCCTTTTAAAACAGTATTAGCTTGAGCTCTTTGAGACTTTAATCTATTTTCAGCTTCACCATAGTAGTTTTTATTTAACTCAGATGTGCTGGTTTTTAAATTTTCATTCTCTTCTTGTAAGCTTTTTGCATACTCGTAAGCAGATTGAGCGGCACGCTCTTGCTCACGCATTTTTTTGGTTAAGTTAGCAATACGCTTTTGAACATTTTTTGAATAGTTCTCTAGTTCGTCTTGCTCTTCATCCTTTTTAGTTTCCTCTTCGGGAACCTCTTCTACAGCGGCTTGCTCCTCTTGATCTTCCTCTGGAACATCAAGTTCTACAACCTCGCCTTCCTCAACCTCTTGTTCTGGAGCTTGATTATTTTCTTCTTCTAGCATGAGTCCTCCTCACGTTTACAGCGTGACGATATCATCGGGATCTTGAATGGTCGCGATAACTTCGTCGTCGTTAATAATACGGCATTCTGCATCATCGCCTAACTTAAAGCGAGCTCCAGCATACCGACCAATTAGCACCCATTGCTTCTCTTCACACCAAGGTGTGTCTCCAAATTTGTCTTTGTCTTTATAACAGAGCGGGCCCATTTTAATCACATACGCGACTACTGAGGCCAAAGCTTCTCTGTCAACTGATTCTTTTGTTAATACAATTCCACCCTTAGATACACCTCTGCCTCTGTAAGGAAGAATCAACATTCTCCATCCAGTAGGACTAGGCATTCTTTCTATTAAGGTTTTATCAACCAAGGTAGGATCTAAAACACGTTCTTCTGCGCTGACAAAAGCTTTGTCAACTTCAGATTTGTTTTCTTCTGCTTTTGTTTCTGCGGCTTTGTCGTTTTCTAATTCAGCTGCAATATGGTCAGGTACCAATACTTTGTTCTTCGTCATTTTCTTCTATCCTCTCTAGCAACTCCCTAAGTTCTTCCTCTACGTCAACGAGGGAATTGTAACGCCCACGTAGATATTGATAGTCGTCGAAAGATTGAACACCATTGAGTAATTGACTCTGGGTATCGTCTTTCTTCTCCTTTAGCCTTTTTTTTAATTGGTCAGCTACCCAAATCGTTGACATTAATAAATGCCAGAAAACTTACCGCCGAACTCAGCAGCGCCCATACCTCTAGCTTTGCCTTTACCCATTCCTGGCTTTGGCGAAGCGTCAGCAGAGAAAGTGCCTTCATTATTTTTAGAAGGGACAGTTCCTTTGTTGCTGTATGATAGTTTGTTTTTGTCTACTTTTATATTTTTAGCCATTTGTTTACCTAAATTGATCGAACTGTTTTAGACCGATATCAATCAATTTTAATTCTTTTTGTTGATCAAGTCTATCTTGAGTCGTATCGTCCTTCATTCTAGCAATATCTCGCTGGGCGTCAATACGTTCTCGGTCTATTTGATCTTGTCGGGATTTTTCCTCTGCACGCATTTGCTCTTTAACGGCAAATTGTTCTTTGTCTTGTTGCAACTCTTGACCTTTGAGTGCTAACTCTTGTTTTCTAATTGCTACCAACGGATCTTCTTGCGGCGGAGTTGCTACTTGCTGAGCAAACTGAGCCATTAGATCGGTCATTATTGGCGAGCTAAACTGCGCCAACAGTTCGTTGGCTTGTTGATTGAGCGCCGCCGCGTCAACAGGTGTGGATTGTTGGGCTTGTTGCTGCAATTGTTGATATTGCTGCATGGCCTCGGGCGGCATCTGTTGTTGCGCGATCAAGTCAGCTTTCATTTGTAAGTGCTGCATGATATGCGAATGTATGTTTGCTTGAATCTGAGCGTTCATTTGAACTGGTTGCATGTTCAACAAGTTAACGTGAGATGCAATATGAGCATCATGGTTTTGCTGAATAAATGCCTGCGCTGTTCCACCCATTAATAAGGTGCTGTTTTCCATTCCAGACTCAATCGGTTTAGGTTGAGTGTCTGGGGGTGGAATTAATAACGCATCAATATTGTCTGTTCCTAACGCAGCATACATTCTGCGATAAGCTTCATACATACCATTTGGACCATGAATCTGCGGATTGGATTGAACCAATTGCATCATTTCTTGAGCCATAATAATTCTTTGGCTGGTAGAGAATATGTCTGGGTTAGAGACAGGGAATACATCTACTCTATCGTCAAAGTCAGCCTGCTTAATTTCCATCTGTCCACCCGATACAGCATATGGATATGCTTCGGGTAAACTTTTGGCAAAAATATCTGCTAATAAATTAAACTCTTTCTTTTGGCCTGCATGCAAACGCTTATGAATCGCAGATAAAACCTTGGTAGATTTTTCTAACAAAGCAACCGTCGTTCCTACAGGTGCTTGCGAATTACCTTCGCCTACATTTATCTCAGCAATAGATGCAAATCGTTGGCCGCTTTGAACCAATAAGCCTAATAAAGAAAGTAAAGTTCCGCTTGGTTCTTTAAATGGCAAAGGTTGAATTGCGTCTCGCAAAGATCCTGCGGGTGCATCCACATCTCTAAACTCACCTGGTTGAATCGGAGAATCTTCGTCTCTAATTCTAATACCCCTAGTTTTAAAACCAGCTGGCAAGTTAGCCAAAGTACCAGCATCAATCAATTGTCTAACGATTGAAGTTGAGGCTTTGGATAAACCACCAATCATATGAGTTAAGCCAAATCCGTAGAAGCCTAAACCAGGCAAGAACTTGAAGTGAACGAAGTATTCGATTTTATTTTTCATCGGATCGTCTTCTTCAAAGTTTCTACGAATAGATAAAATGTTTTCGCTGTTGCTATCAATTGTTACGATGTAAGGCAACTTAACTTCTGTATACTCGCCCTCTTCATTTACATCTTCAAACCCTTCAAGGTCTAAATTACAATGAACTTCGTAAAGATTAGAAACTTCACCTGTATCGTAAGATGGTTCCATTCCTTCTAGCTTTTCTATTTCTTCTTTAACGCCAGATGCGTTTGATAGATCGCTGCCATCACTTACTCTTACGTCTCTATAAAAACCAATTGCTTGAAGTTTTTTAACTTCGTTTTCTGGCATCTTAATCACGTGAGTGATTCTTGGGCAAGATTCTAGATCGGTTGTATAGTAAGGAACAATTAAATCTTCGGGTGCAACAAACTTAGAAACAGGTCGTTGCAAAGTTTCATCGTAATAAACTTTCTTAAAAGCAGAGCCTGCTAAAGGCAAATAGAAAAGCATTTGATCTAGATCTTCGTCGTACTCTTCCATCACGTGAACTATTTGATAGTTCATAAATTCTTTAACACGTTGGGCTTGTTCTTCTACAGCTGAACTATATTCACCAACCACTTGAGTTTTAACTGGGCCTTGCGGGGGTAGTAATTCTTTGTAAGCCTGCGCTTGGAACTGAGTTACAGATTCGCCAAGCAACGGATGGATAACACCACTTGCACCCTCAAAAGGTTCAGACCTGCCATCATCAAACTTCATACCTAGATACTTGAGTCCATCGGTATAAGTTTTTTCCCAATCTTTTCTAGCAGACTTGTCGTTTTCTATCGCGGCTGTTAGCTCAATATAAATTTTACTTAGCTCATTTTGAGAAACAACTTCGGCTAGGTTTTCGCTAAAACCAACAGCCCCCATTTCTTCTTCCATCTCACCCAAAATAACTGAGCCATCGTCTTGAACTTGAATGCCCTCTTCTTCGTCTAAACCTTCTAAGATTTCAATAATTTCATTATCAATATCTTCGGTTGACCTTTCAGTTGTCATATCTTGCATGTCTTCTACTTCTTGAGCAGGATCGGGTGTTTGTCTTTCTATTGCCATTAGTAATAAACTCTCTGTCTAGGTTCGCGTTCTTCGTCTTCGTAATCACTATCTAAATTTACAAAACCGCCCTCGCGGAATCGCATCAACGCTTGAGTCATAGTATCACATAAATCATCGTGAGCTCCAAACGGAAATGATGCACATTCTTCAATCATATCCTCGGCAAATGCCATATTCGGAGCATACACCATACCAGACTCAAAGATGGGAGCAACCGAGTGCATTCTTGTTGTTTTATCATGACCTCTAGTCGGCGAGTAATTTACTACAGGTATGCCCATTCGTCTTAGCTCATGGGTAAGCGGCGTGCCACTTGCTTTGGCTTCAATCAAAACCATATCGGTTTCCCAGTATTGATACTCGCGCATCGCTATTTCTTTGAGTTCGGGGAAGTCCCACCTGCCTTTTTGACAATCCAATAACATGACGCAATCGGGCGAATCTTCGCTGGGTCTAAAAACGCCCCAAGTTGAGATAGCCGAAAAGTCAGCCGTTTCTTTTTTAGAAAACGCCGTATCATAAGACTGCATAATATATTGAACGGAGGGTAAAGAATCATGCTTCCATCTTTGCCACCAGTCTCGTTTGATAATCGAACCCTCTTCAGCGGTCGGCGTTTGCATCCATTGAGCATTCCACTTCATTCCAGGTAAAGACGCTTTAACTTTCTGCAATTCATCTAAAGCCCAATACTCGGGCCAAAGAGGTTTTTCGGTATCGGGGAAGATGGCAGGGAACTCTATCACTTCCCATTGGTCAGCCAAAGGTTCTTTTTGCGCGTCTAGTAATTTAGCGGTTAGGTCGATCGAAGACCAGCGCGTCATCACTATTACAATTGCACCTTTAGGCTGTAAACGCTGGCGGGGTCCAGAAGTGTACCACTCGTAGGCAGACTCTAAAGCAGTCGGCGAAAGTGCATCCTGTTCAGAATGCGGATCGTCGATGATTAACAAATCCGCACCCCGCCCAGTTACAGCTCCACCCACACCTGCTGCAAAGTATTCGCCACCCTTATTGGTTTCCCAACGTCCTGCTGATTTGTTATCAGCCTGCAAACTGACATCGGGAAAAACTTGTTTGTATTCTTTTTGATCCATCAAGTTACGCACCTTACGACCGAACCTAACGGCGAGTTCACCCGTATGGGTCGTCTCCATTATTTTCATTTTAGGTTTGAGCCCCATCACCCAAGACGGAAAGAAGGTCGAAGCAAACTCAGATTTGGTATGTCGAGGCGGCATGTTAACAATCAAACGATTGATTTCACCTCGAGCAACTTGTTCTAGCTTTTCTGCAAATATCTGATGATGACGACCGCAGACAAACTCTGGCCACATGTGATTGACGTAACTCAAAAAAGATTCTTGACACTCATCTTGCGTTGAGTAACCGTCTTGCTTTTCTAAAAGCAGCAGGGCTTCTTTGAGTTCAGCCTCTGTAAGTTTGGAAAAATCCATTTATTTACTTTGGTATATTTTTCTAATCTTTTCTTCTAATTCATTTAATTGTTTTTGAAATCTTTGACCGCTTTTAATCGCAGCATTCATCATATAGTTGCCTTGATCTATAGCGTCAGGGTCAGCTTTAGATGCTAAGTCTTGACCTCTATCGTAATTAAATTTTTGTTTATCTATTAATTGTTTGATTTTATTTCTTTTAGCAAATAAAGGCTTGAGTTGCATTTTAATTGGAGTAGAAATAACTTTTAATTTTTTGGTTGGGTCAGCCATCATCATTACAAACTCATCCAAAGGATTAGGTTTATACCTTTCCATTATCGGATTGAATGGTTCAATAGTACCTAGATCGAAAGTACTTGGGGGAGCCTCAGTTACAGGCGCTGATTGATTCAGCATCTGTAAAAGATTTTCTATATTGGTTGGCTCGTTGGCCATTGCTAAGCTAGTTGTTCTAGTTCTGCGTCGATACCATCTTCAGGCATCGATTCGGCTTCTGCCATCTCAGCTACAAGTTGGAGAACAGTACCAATATCTTCATCGTCGAGCCCTTGCTCTCTGAGGAACATTATTACCTCTTCTTCGCTTGCGCCTTGCTGAATCATTTGGACAACCATTGTTACAAGCTGATCGATCATCTCCATTTCTGGAGCCATCTGCTCTAGGTCTTCCATTGCTCCAGATTCTTCAGAATCCATACCGCCTAACATGGCATCTATTTCATTTTCTTGAGTCATCATTTCGCCTCCCTCGGCTTTAAGTTGAACTCCTCTACCAATTAATACGTCTTTAAAAGTTGTTTCTCCGTCTCCGCTTAAATCTGGGAAATCATCTGAGTCAGCCTCATCACCCTCAGCCATCATCATACGTGGCTCAGCTGGAAAGTCTTGTTGTAAAGTTCTGCCCGCCATCATTCCAACAGGTGAAACCTCTGGAAGGTCTTGAGTCATCGGCATCTCGCCCATCGGCAAAGGCTCTAAAGCTGAAATGTCTATTTCTGCTCTTGGTATAGGTTGGGGTGTTCCAATCATTCTATCGTAAAATCCAAGAGATCCGCCTAGAAAACCTATACCTGGCGTACTTGGTCTTCTTGGCATACCCATATCGCGTTGTTTTTTTAACCTGCGAATGGCTTCACCTAATCCGAATCCAAAACCGCCACGTCTTGGCATTCTACCTCGAAAACGCATGTCTCCTATCATACCTGGACGTCTTGGCATCTTACGTATATTGCCAATCATCATATTGTTAGGCCGTATTTGTTTCTTAACTCTTTTAAATGCTTTACTTAAAAATCCCATATCCTTTCCTCGGTTGCTTTATTCTAACACTCAAAAGTTTAAAAAGTATAGAAAAATTTTGGGGGGTATGGGTACCCTTTTGTTTATTTGGATTTGATCTGGGGAAAAAGTGTGAATAACTTTTTTGTCTCAGGATTTTTTTTGGCTGGAAAAAATTTTTTTAGGGCAGGCAAAGTAAAGATCTTGGAGAAGATAGATTGAACGAAGTGCAAAAATACCTTACCTGCATACGAATGATATATGAGGGATAAAAAAAAGGCAATCTTTAGATATGAGAGATTGAGTATGTGTTTTATTGTTCTTCTCTGCACCTGACGGAGTCCCAATATACAATATGGGGTGTGGCCTTTTGTTTTAGTCCCGTTTCATTCACCCGTTTCATATCGTATAGAGTCCCTTTATTCAAGACAAAAAAAAGGCGGGTTGTCCCGCCTTAGTTTCCCGATAGTTATTTATATTGTTTTAGATGTCGAATTGTTCAAGACTTCGGTAGCCTTATTCAATCCAATATAATCGCACATATCTAAGCGTTTCTTTTGATCGGCAACGCTTAGAGAATCCCAATCGCTAGGGAAAGAGATTCCCTCTTGAGTAAGGTAAAATCTTTTCCTTTGCTCGTTACTTGCTCGGATTGATTCCTCTGTTTCAGCATTTGCCATAATTGAAAAGATAGAGGATATTGCCGAGATATTAGCAAGAGGTAATCTTTCTTTTTCAAGCAATTGAGCCTTTCCTAATATCTTTCTTGCAAGTTCGTCAAAGTTCTCAACCCTTATATCCTTATTAGGATTAATCCAATACAAATGCCTTGCAGTTGTATTAGACCAATAATTAACGCTAATTAAATCGTCAATAGCTACTAAGGTCTGATAACTAAAAAACAACTTATAGCCATCTACTGAATGGCTATAAAGATTTTTTGTTGTTCTTAGATAATCGGGTTTAGTTCCTTTCAAATCTATTTCACTTTTTAAAATACTCACTTTGAACCCCCTTGAAGATTTTTCTTATATTTATCAATAACTTTCTTATTGTTTGGGTTGTAGTCAATAAGCAATTTTTCAACCGCTTTTGATTTACTAGCCATTTCTAAAAAAGCCTTTTCTATTTTCTTATCGTTCATTTTTTACCCCCTATTAAAATAGTTTCAGTTCTTGCGATAAAGTCATTCAAGGTTTCATTCTCGAATGAGTCAACGGTTACGCGATCAATAACCGAGCCACCTTTTAGGCGGAACAGATGACAAGAGTGCGTTTTATCGGGATTAGACCAAAATGCCCGTCTAATTCCGTCAACCTCGAAATCATCCCCTTGAATGATTTGCCCTTTGACGATATGACGCGATCCCCTAAAAGTATTGGAGGGTTTAAAAGTGCTATTTAGCTTATTCATTTTTTTTTCCTATAAATGCCCTTGCGGGTAAGTAAATTATAGCAATTTTAGGCCTTTTTTTCTACTTTTGGCCGCCTAGCAGCCGTTAGCCTTGCGGAGCTGTCATTTTCTATAATTCCAGGGATAAATTTTTTTATTCTTGGCCCTCTTTTATAGGCCGCTTGGCCGCCCTCGGCTGCTACCAATATTTTTGCAGGCCTTATTAGTTCTAATCTTTTACGGATCTAAACCTTTTCTCTCTTTCTGTTCTATCCCGACACCCCGACACCCGACATTCTAGTTCTAAGTTCAAACCCGACACCCGACATCCCGACAGTTTTAGCTCAAACTTGAACCCGACTCCCGACAGCTCCCAAATTTTTTAAAGGGAAAGCCGAACAACAAGGGAAATGCTATTTTTTTCTAGGATTTGCCCTCTATAGAAGAAAAACAGCTATATCCTTCTACAATTTGTCTTTTTTTGCTATAATTGAGGGGTAGCGAAAGCTACCATTTAAAAGGAAATAAAAATATGAATATAAGCAAAGAAAGTAAAAAGACTTTTGACGATTATTACCAACAGCTTATTGGTTATAAGATCGTTAGTTATAAACTAGATGATGAGTGCGAAGATATAGAACCATTCCCAACATTCATTTTATCCCACCCAAGCAAACCCACTATCAAAATTGATGTGTCGCAAGATGCTGAGGGAAATGGTGGTGGTTTCTTGTTTCAAGAAATGTTGAAGAAATCGGAGATAGCTGAAGAACTTTTAAAACATACTTTTTCGGAAATAGACAAATGAGTGATAGAGCAACAACAATAATGGATAAACTTTACGAAGAAAATGCTTTAGCGAAAAAGCATAATCTTGATAATTACCATTCGGGTGGTGGTTGTTTTCATTTAGCTTACTTTACAAATGTAGAGGGGTTGATGTGGTTGATAAATGATATTGACGAAAGCAACGAACCAAGTATGGATTACCCAACAGATGAAAACCAAAGATGTATGTTTGGTCTTGATCTTTGTTATTTGGAAGATGATGTTCAAACTGAGCAGATAGTTGAAATCTTGCAAAAACATCAAGCACTTACTGTTGATGAATCTTACGATCACACATTTTTTTACGACACTTTTAAAAGTGGAGTTAAGAAAATTAAAGCAATAACCAACGAAATCAATAGCTTGAAATCTCATACGGGATTGGGTGAAAAATTTGTGGTTATTTGGAATAGAGAATCTTACGGAGAAGTTGAACCTAGAATTATCACCTTTAATGATTTTGTAAATGACGGAATCGGTGGAGAGTGGAACATTGACGAAGACGGAGAATTTACTCTTGACCATTTAAGAAATCTCAAACTAGGTGAAATGCTAGAAGTCTGTTCTCCTTTCGGTTGGGATATTAAAGTAATTAAAATCAAGTGGGTGTCCTAATGAGTTTAACATTAGTAGAATTTGATCCTATTCAAGCTAAGAAAGATAGAGAGATAGAACTTCAAAAAAGAAGAAAGCAATATCCTTTACCTTTAAATAGCAAAACTAGAGAAGAAATAGTTAGAAGATGTGCAATCCTTAGACATATGGGTGATGACGGAATTGGTTGCGATTATAACCAATCTAACGATCAGCAATTAGTAGATCATTACAGTTGGGTTCTTGATGAAGAACATGACGACCTACTAGCTGATGAATTTGTAATTAAACTTTAAAGGAAAAAAATATGGATAAAGATAAAAAAGAAATCTTAAATCTTTGCAGTAGGCATTTAGATTTAGACGAAGATGACCATAAATATTACGAGGATAAAATTGTAATTATGAACCATACAGATGATAGCGTTGGATTTAATGGTCTAGTCGCTTTTATGGTTTTTGGGTACATTCAATGCAAAGCAATATTTGAAAATCATCAAAGGCAAGGTTGGGAATTAACCGACACAATTATGGAACAAGAATATACAGATTGGCGTGATTATTCTCACTTAGAAAACGAGGGGGTAGATATGAATAGTTAAATAAATCCCACCTTAATAACCCTCTCTTTTGAGGGTTTTGGTGGTATAAGCAACCCATTTTTTTAGGAGAAGATAATGGAAAGACCAAATACTAAACCCGAACTCAAAGAGTTCAAACTTAGACGAACAACCAATACATACGAATACTGTTATGTAATGGCTACCGATTGGGAAAATGCAGAAGAGCAAGGCAATTACCAAGAACAAGATTGGCAACAAGAAGATAGCCGATCAGAAATTGATGTTGAGGAGTGTGAATAATGGCCAAGCAGATAACCAAAAAACTAATGCTTGATATGGATCAAGTAGAGAACTTTTTTGATGAATACGATCATCATGGCTCAATAGGTTGGTTGCAAGAAATTGTTAATGGAAATATTGATCTTGAATTATTAAGAAAAGCTATTTGGTGTCATTCAGTTAATAACAAAGCAGAGTGCCAACAATTAGTTGATGATATGTTTATTGTTAAATGGTGGGAAAAATGAAAAGAGTTCTAATTGCTTGTGAGTATAGTGGAACAGTAAGAGATGAGTTTTTAAAACTAGGTTTTGACGCTCATTCTTGCGACATCTTACCTTGCGAAAGCACATATTGTCCCGACTTATCCCGACATCATCAAGGAGATGTTATGGAAATCCTAAATCAGAATTGGGATTTAATGATTGCTCACCCACCTTGTACCCATTTATCAGTAAGTGGCGCAAGGTGGTTTACTGAGGGCAAAAAGCCAATGTACTTACGAGATGACGCAATAGCTTTTGTTCAAAAACTTATGGACGCTGATATAAAACATATCGCAATAGAAAATCCCGTAAGTGTTATCTCGTCTTATATAAGAAAGTCCGACCAAATGATTAACCCGTATCAATTCGGTCATAAAGAATACAAAAGAACTTGCTTATGGTTAAAAGATTTACCCAAGCTAATTGAAACTGATAATGTGAAAGCAGAAACAGATCAATTACACCCCAAAGAAAAAAATAGAATTTGGTGGTTAGGAAGTGGCAAAGGTAAAGAAAGGAGTCTGTTTTATCAAGGAATTGCTAAAGCTATGGCAAAACAATGGGGTGATTATATTACCCAAAACAAAGGAGAAGAAAAATGAATATCTGTATTACTACAGTTGCAACCAAATATGGAGTAGATGTTATCTTAACAAGAACTGCCCCAAACGAAAAAGAGTTAGTTGGCCTTGAACATAAATGGGCAAACGAATTTGATCTCGTAGAGGTTGATGCAAATTTTATAAGGTCTACATCAATAGATGATATTCCTTACGATATTATTAATGTTATTGGGGTTGAAAATGAATAAAAATCAAAACCTGAAACTAATAAAAATCCCGACAAATGGCTTAACTTCGTTAAGGGTAAGGCTTGGGTTGGGTAAACAAAACGCCTTAGAGAGCATCTCAGAAGGTCAATTTTTTAAAAAGGGGGTGAATAATGGCCAAGATAATAACTAATTTCGGCAACGAAAGGTTTGAGGGAACTAGCGAAGAATTTAGACAAGTGCTAAAAACTAAGTTAGCTGCCCCCGACCAAATGAAATCATTTAAAGTAATTACGAAGTGGACAGGCTATTCAGAAATAACTGTTCAAGCTGAAACCGAAGAACAGGCTTTTGATTTAGTTGAGGAGAAAAACTACGATCCTAACAAAGAAGTCTTAACAGGCAACGGACTTGATTATGGTTATGAAGATGAAGAAATTGTTGAAGTCAATGAAATTAAGGAGAACGAAGATGAGTAAAACTATTTATATAAATAGAGAAGATTGTTATGGCAATTTTGAAACAGTTGATGAATTTACAGAAGGACGAAAATACGCTAAAGAAATGCTTACAGAATATCGTTTCGGCGATCGTTCTGCATATTATTATATGAGTCAAAGATGTTGCAAAGATTGGCTAATGGAAACCGAAGATGAGGCCTAATCCTCGTCTTCTTCTTCGGCTGCTTTAGGGATAGGTCTAACTTGTTTTTTTTCTGGCCCTTTATCTTCAATGGGTTCTTCCCCGACAATTTCCCCGACTTCTTCAGATCCCGACTTGTCCTCGATCTCAATTCCCGACTTATGCTCAATAGCTTGTTTGCCTAATAAATCAGCCAGACGTCTTTCAACTTCTCCCCGACTCATTTGATCTACTTTCCCATGCAAGACTTCCCGACGATCAACGATTAAACCCCCGACTTTCAAAAGTAAGTTCTGAGCGTTAATGGCGGCCGTAAAATTTCCCTGCGCCCAGGCGTCATCTCTTAATTTATACAAATCTTCAACAGCTTTCTCATGTGTCAGTTCAAACTTCTTCTTGGCCTCGATCATCAGTCTTTCATATTCCCGACGTACGTGAGCATATTTTCCGTCAGGAGTCATGTACCGACTAACAACTATTGGATTTTTAAACCCTGCCTTCTTTGCAGCTTCCGTAAATGAAAGCGTGGGATCGTTAACTGCATTCCAAACTAACAAACGCTGTCGCTTAGTTAGATTTTTTTCATGCAAGTTGGCGTATTCAATAGGCATATCATCTACATCTTCAAGTGTAGGCTCAACCTTAATACCTTTTCTAAGTCTCCTTTCTGGGTTTTTGCTCATCTGCTACCTTATAACTGATTAATCGTCCGTTAAAATACCTAACTAATTCTACTACATCTGGTCTTTCTAGCAAATCTATAACTTCTGGCGGTAAAACTTCCCGACATTTCTTTACTAATTTATACACATCTTCTCCTACTTTTGTCAGAGCTCTTGACAAAACTCTGACAAAACTATCAATACCTCTCAAAGTACTACTAATACAGTAAATAATTATATATATTTTATTATATTTATACCTATATATATACTTTTGTCATACTTTTCTTTACTCCCCCCTTTATTTTACGATTATGAGGTAAATATAAGGGTTATTTAAGGGGTGTCTTGACAATATGACAAAACGCCTAAACCCTACTACTATCACCTTTCCAGCTGTCAGAGACTTCTGACACTCTGACAAAACTAAGCCAATTCCAGCCAAAATCGACCCAAAAGGGGGTACTTTTGTCAAAGTTTTATGACAAAACTATTCGGGATCTTTTTCTTCTGTTAAGAACTCGGGAGTAAAGACGATTTCTTTCTCCATTCCAAACTCTGCATTTAGAATATCGTCGATCTTTCTAACGCCTTCTTCGACCGATTGCGCGTAATTCAGAGTTTCGGTTACGCCGTAAGTAAAGATAAGTAAGGCAACAAATTCTGCGTCAGCTCCTCTGGAAATAAAATCTTCAAAGAGTGTATCGAGTCTGCGTCGACCTTCTTCGATTGTGGGTGGGCCCTTCTCCATTTTAATTATCTTCATTCAAATAGTTTAAAGGATAGTGTCGCAGCAATCAAACATCCATATTTTTTAAGATGTGCGTAATCACTTCAATCGTCCAACCATTCCCTAAACATTTGAGTCTCTGCGTTGTTGAAACGCAATCGGTGTAGTTATCTGGAACTGTTTGCAACCTCTCCGCTTCAATCGGAGTAATCTTTCGCCAATAAACATCCTGATCTTTATCTCTAGTAAGGCTAATCATGTGATCGTTATTTAAACCAGGCGTAACTGTTCCGACCTTACCATCTTCTCTGGGTACAATCTTCTTGGCTCGAAAAGGCGTATGATCTTTGCCTGTCTTTTGTTTGCTTTCTCGTCTTAATCGTTTTGCTTCTTCCGTTCTTACTTCTCGATACGATTGAACAACCACTTTTGGTTCAGTATTACCGCCCCCGCAAGTAGTAACAACAGGAGACTTACCATCTTCTGAATAAACTCTTTTTAAAATATCGTGTCCGTTTACATCTATAGCCGTTGCTATTTGTTTGGGGGTATCGTGGGTTTCTGCTGAGTTTTCAAACGAATTTGTTTCTAATATATCCCGCAAAACAATCCCCCTTTGTTCGGGTTGGGTAATGTCTGGTATGTTTGTCCAATACCAACGCACTCTGTTTTGAGCTGAAACAAGAGCTGAATTGATCTTGATTCTTTCAATACCGAAAGGAAGTTCGGGATAACAGGACGATACTTGCTCTGAAATGACATCTAAGAACTCTTTTTTCATATTGACATTCTCTAATAAGAAATATTTAGGTTTAATTTCTTTTAACAACCTAATAAATTCAAAAAACAAAGCGGATCTTGGATCGTCAAAGGCAAGCTGCTTGCCCGCAAAACTAAAACCCTGACAAGGCGAGCCAGATAATATTAAATCTATGTTTTGGTAATCTTCAGCCCTAATGTCGCAAACATCTCCGATTTGAATAATCTCTGGGTAATTGTTTTGACTGACTTGAATGGCGTATTTGTCTATTTCGCTTGCGTAATACTTATCAACTTTAATGCCCAGCCGATCTAAAGCGATCATTCCGCAACTCATTCCGTCAAACAAACTTAATACATTCATATTTTTTCTCCTAAAAGGTGAGGTGTGTATCGTTGCAAGACTACACCTCAAAGTCTCTGGAGACGAGGATGAATAAACCTCGTCGCAACTGCACTTCTATTGTTTATACAAGCCGAATGATTGCCTGTTCGCGATTAGCCTTCGCCGTACTTCCAACGGCATTCTTCTTTATAATCATTCCAAGTCTGCTGTATCATTCCTGGCGAATACAGATAATTGATGTCATACATGCGATCGCAAAACTCTTGAAAGTTTTCGCAATCACCTACGACTATCTGAGCATCTGCTTGAATGTCGATAAGTAAATCTCCTGTCTTACTCATATCTCCTCCTATATCTTTTTAGTGTAGTTGCTACTACTAATTATTTCTGCAAACGCCACGCCGATAACTTTGTGGAGTTTACCCTCTAACAAGAAAGCCTGTCTTTCAAACTCTTCTTGTTCCTTTGTTGTCATCTGACTCCAATCAACAATGACATCCTCTGGATTTTTGACAACCTGATTGACCCAAGCAATAACCACATCAGACAATTCATGTTTGACTTTAGTTCTAACTGTAACTTTTTTGCCTTGATATTCAACCATGTTAATGCGTCTTAATCTTTCTCTTTTCGACCTCGGCCAAGTTATTAACCATATCGATCAAGCGATCCTTGTCAGCTTCTATTTGCTGCAAGGTTGCGTCTGGGTTAGAAATCTCAACGCTGGCAGACTGCAAATAAACTTTAATGATTTGGCATACCAATTGTTGTAAGTAATCTCTAGTGTGGTCTACGTAATCTGACATTCTTTTATCTATCGTCATTTATGTTCTCCAAAATAAATATACCTTTAGTATATCAAAAGGTGTTTACAAAGCAACTTAAATTTTATACTATTAGTGAAATAATTAATCAGGAGAAGATTATGTCAATGACAGAAATAGATTTTATAAGGGAAGGTATGAAAGCTTTACAACCAGGATTACCAGCTCCCAAACATACTTCGGATGTAGAAGAAGACATGCAATCAACCGAAAGGTTGAGCAAGTTTGTTGAGTACATTCGCCAACATCACCCAGCTTTATTTGAGCATGCTTATAAGGAGGCATCCAAATGAGTATTGAGATAGATCAAAGGTCTGAAGTTTCTGCGTATATAAAGGTAGGAGATATAACTATATATGTAGAGCACTCAGGCGCGGCTCCAGAATTTATTGATATTTGGAGAAATACTGAAGAAACCTTATTTACAAACGATGCTTGAGTTTTTTCTTTGGATCTTAGGTGTGATAGCCACTTACCTTGTAGGTGGCTTGCTTTATTTTATTTGGTTAATGAATAAACATTTATGAAAGAACTAAAGAAAGAGCGGGAAGTTTTAGTTCAAGCAAAGTTTTATGTAGATAAGGTAGATCCAAACGCTCCCAACATACCAGATTTATTGAGAGATAAGTTTGAGACTGAGGTAGATAGAAACAATATATTTTTTTCTATTTGCATACCAGGAGACAACAGAAAAATAGATATAGAAGAAATAATAAAACAAAACAACGATCTCTTACACCAAGTTAAGTTTTGGCAAGAACTATATTTAAAGGCTATTGACCCAAAGTGAGAAAATGTCCTATATGCAAGGAAACAAAAGAATTGAACTCAGTAAACTTTCCCAATAGAAAACTAAAGAAAGCTCCGCCTTTTAGGTGGGAGTGTCGATCTTGCTATAACGAAAACAAAAGAAACAAACCTTCTTATTGGGCGCATAAGATGTTATCTGGAGCAAGGCGCAGAACTTTGGACAGGGGTTGGCCGCCTTGCACTCTTAAACCTCAAGATATTTGGAACGTATGGCCAGAAGATTTTAAGTGTCCAGTTCTTGGTATTGAGCTTGTGCATGGATATGAAAACAGATACAACTCACCCACAATGGAGAGAATAGACAACAACAAAGGTTATGTTATAGGCAACATTCTTATTGTTTCTCATCGGGCCAACTGTATTAAAAGCGACGGCACTTGGCAGGAGATAATGGCAGTTGCAGAATTTTATAAACAACTAGAGGAAAAAAACAATGGCAAAGACTTGGATTAAAGAAAAAATACAAAGTATTAAAAAGAAAACATCTATTGGCGACTCAAGGCTTAGCCGAGGCGCTGGAACTAACAAACGCAAAACGCGTAAAAAATATAGAGGTCAAGGAAAATGAGAGGTGTAAATTATCCGTGCGGTTGGTTTGACGTTGAACAATTACCAGGGGGATCAAGAGAAAATGACTCAGTATAAAAAAAATGTAGAGAAGCAAAGAAAAAAACTTCAAGCTGAAGAAGATGATAAAAAAATAGTTTGGTATGAATATCAAAAAGGCGCTGGAGAACATTTTAGAAAATTAAAATATGCAAGCGGTAAAGAAACTAAAACTAATTTTGCAAATAAAGATGAAGAATAAAAAGGCTAAAACAATTAACAGGCTTGATCGAATTATGAAGTCTGGCAAGTTATCTAAAGTTGTAAAGAAAGTTTTTCCTAAAAAGAAAAAGAAGTAAATGCCGTTAAGAGATTACCAACAAGAAGCTCTAGATGCTTTAGAAAATTATATTGCTATAGAGGACGGCAATCCTTTGGTTGTTATGCCAACAGGCTCTGGTAAGTCTCATGTGATTGCAGACTTTGTGCTGCATATGAATGAACAAAAAAAACAAAAAACTTTAATTGTTTCGCATGTTAAAGAAATACTTTTTCAAAATTATGAAAAGCTACAAGACGCTTGGCCTTATGGAGATATAGGTTTGTATGGCAACAGCTTAAAGAGTCGAGATACAGATAACGATATTATCTATGCTCAGCTTCAATCAGTTTGGAACAAGGTAGATCAACTGCCCTTATTCGATCTTCTCGCTATTGATGAAGCGCATCTTGTTCCAAAAGACGGCGAGGGAATGTACCGCTCCCTCGTTGTCGCCCTTAAAGAACGCAACCCAAATTTACGTGTGGTTGGCTTTACGGCTACTCCATACAGACTTAACTCTGGTATGTTGACTGAAGGCGAGGGATATATCTTTGATGATGTCGCAATAGACTTTGGTAGTGGTGATAACTTTATTCGGCTGATTGATGACGGCTACTTATCACCTCTAGTAACTAAATGTATGGATACTGAGTACGAGATTGATGATATAGGTTTGAGAGGGGGTGAGTTTATTCAAACAGATTTGCAGGCCAAGATGAACGATAGCGGCCGAACCAACAAAGCCATGCAAGAAGTTTTAATCAAAGGCGCAAACAGAAAACAATGGTTAATCTTTTGTGCTGGTATCAATCATGCGGAAATGGTCAGCGGTATTTTAAATGCCAACAATATAACCTCTCGCGTGGTAACAGGAGATACAAATCAAAACGAAAGAGATCAGCTAATAACAGATTATAAAGCTGGCAAGATTAGAGCTTTGGTTAATTGCGATGTGTTAACAACAGGTTTTGATGCGCCAAATACAGATTTAATTATAATGCTGCGACCTACACATTCACCAGGCTTATATGTGCAAATGATGGGTAGAGGCATGCGTATAGCAGAGGGCAAGAAAGATTGTTTGATTTTAGACTTTGCCAAGAATATTGAACGTCATGGCCCTATCAATCAAATAGCGCCCAACCAAAAAGGCAAGCGCAAAAAAACAGGCGAGGCTTTGGTCAAGAGCTGTCCAGAATGCCAATCATATGTACCTAAAGCTGTAACCACTTGCCCTGATTGTGGCTATGTCTATCCTATGCGTAAGCTAGAGCTAGAGCTGGTTGCATCTAAGTTAGATATTATTTCTAAGACAGCCAAAAAAGAACGCTACGATACCAAGGTTATAAACATGTGGTTTGGCAATCATCAGAAACAAGGCAAGCCGTTGCCTGTATTAAAGGTCAGCTACAAGACACCCAATAAGATTATTAGTGAGTACATCTGCTTTGAGCATTCGGGTTATGCAAGAGAGAAAGCTGTGGCTTGGTGGAACAAAATGGTAAGTGGTGATAGCTTGCGAAGATCCCCACCCTCTACAGTAGATGAAGCTTTGTTTAGACAAACAGAAGTTAACAAACCAGATTTAATTAAAGTCGATTATTCGGGCAAGTTCCCTAATATCGTTAATCATATTTATGCAGATAGGTAAGCCAACACGTTGTTATCCATTTAGGAAAGAGACGGGAGATTTTATGTTTATACCTTATGACTATACAGAAGCAGAATTAAAATATGTTGGCGGTGGTAGAAATACCTTAGAACAAATAGAAGATTTTTGGGATTCGATAGGAAACCCTATGTATAACAAGCAACTGTCTTTTGAAGGCAACATGCTAAACTTATACAATAAGTTGCGGTATTGGCCTCAGCCAATGCTTAATGATAGTGTCGTGCAAACGATGATTTTGGAGTATGAATATGATAATAGAAGAACTAAAAGAGTTTGAGTCTGAGCAAAAGGGCGACACCCTGGTGTTCTCAGATATACCTAACCCTGTTTACCATGCGGGTGTTGGTATTAGTAGCAGTAAGATTAGAGCCTTTGGCAAATCGCAACTGCATGCGGTGGAGAGAGTCCAAGAGACAACTCCTGCAATGAACTTTGGTACAGCTGCTCACGCTTTGCTGGTAGAAGGTGAGGAAGCTTTTAACCAAACAGTAGCAGTTGTAATGGGATCTCCCTATACCAATGCCAACAAAGAACTGAAAAAAGAGTATGAGGAGCGCGGCCTAACAGTTATTAAAGAAGCTGAAATGACAGCAATTAAAGGTATGAAAGAGCATATGATTGAAGAGGGCAACATCTACCTTAACGCTGAAGGCAAAGTAGCAGAGGCTAGTTTCTATTGGTATGAAGGCGAGGTTCTTTGTAAATGCCGACCAGATGTTATCTGTCCGCCAGTCCAAAGCCCATACCCAGACAACGCCATATGTGTAGTGGACTACAAGACCACCCAATCATGTGATCCAGTAGAGTTTGCTTATTCAGTTAAAAAATATGGCTATGATATGCAGGCTGCTTGGTATCGCAGAGGTATGGAGAAAGCTGGCTTTAAATTAGATGAGTTTGTCTTTGTAGCGCAAGAGAAGGTCTACCCATACGCATCTAAAGTATTTATCATCTCAGAAGAACAAATGAATCTTGGCTGGGAAAAGATGGAAGGCTTTTTGGAGCTGTACAAAAATCACTCAGAAGGTGGCCATCTATCTGTTTATAACTCGCCTAATATCGTTACACTAACCTTGTGAATCCATACAAAATAAACGGCCCAGCATTAATTAGTTTTAGTGGTGGCAGAACTTCTGCTTATATGTTGTATCACATAATTCAAGCACACAATGGAAAGCTGCCAAAAGATTTATATGTGATCTTTGCCAATACAGGTAAAGAATGTCCAGAAACATTAGATTTTGTTAAAGATTGTCAAGAAAAATGGGGTGTAAGCATTATTTGGTTAGAGTTTGATTGGATCGGTGGTGATAAACAGATCACAAAAATAGTTAATTATGAAACAGCAAGCAGAAATGGTGAACCATTTACAAAAATGATTAAGTATTTCAAAACAAGAACCGAACTAAATACACCAGGCAAATATGACAAAGATTCAGCATTATTGCCAAATCCTGTTGCTAGATTTTGTACTGATAAATTAAAAATTGTAAGAATTAACGATTACATGAAGCAACAAGGCATAAAGATTTACGATACTGTTCTTGGTCTTAGGTATGACGAACCAAGAAGGGTAGCTAGACAAAAAGCAAAAAATACACAAAAGAAATTTAATTTAACACCTCTTTACGAAGCCAAGGCAACAAAAGAAGATGTTAATAACTTTTGGAGAAAACAAAATTTTGATCTTAATTTACCAATTATAGACAACGAAACCCCTCATGGTAATTGCGATTTATGTTTTTTAAAAAGCAGAAAAAAAATTAACCAAATTATTAAAGAGGATAAGTCAAAAGCAAAGTGGTGGGCGGAAACTGAAGAAAAATTTAATAATAGATTTAGAACTGACAGACCAAGTTATAGAGAATTAATTACTTTGGTTGATGTGCAACAAGAGTTTCCATTTGATGACGATAACATGGATTGTTTTTGCCATGATTGATTATAAATTCAAGGAAGATATTACTCTTGCTGAGCTAAAAGATTATATAGACAGCACCTACGATCAGCACTATGCCAAGGGCAAGTACCAGGCAACAGATATGATTGTAGATGCTGGTTTTGGCGAAGGGTTTTGTATTGGTAATATAATGAAATACGCCATGCGCTATGGCAAAAAAGACGATAAGAAAAAAGAGCTTCTTAAAATCATTCACTATGCAATGATTGCTTTGTACGTCAACGATCAATAAAAATTATGCTAGGATGATAGGTATGTTATTTCCTAGCATTCCTCAATATCTGTGCGTCTATGAGATAGACAGCAACCTGCATATGGTTGTTTTACAGGCCAGAAACTCTGATACCGCAGAGCTATTTGCTTTGCTTCGTTCTATGGAAGAAAGTTCCGATTATACGTTTGGAAAAATTTTAGACGTTAGTGAAATAGATCCTGCTCACCATATTAGTCTAACCATTCATTAAAAGGTAGAGCGCTTTTCGACAATGCCTGCGCTCTCAAGACACTTTACAGGACCAGACACTAAGGGATAACTCTTATTAAGGCCCCTGTCTAAAAAAGTGCTAGGTAGGTACATACTATCTAAATGGGGGGAGATAATACCTTTAAGGCTTCCTAGCAAAGCCTAACAATTACAAGCTTGGTTTAGCTGGAGCTTTGGCTTCAGAAGTTCCTTCTGTTACCCAAGCTGGGGTGTCGTCTGCTTGTTTAGGCGACATCTTTTCCAACGGCTTGAAACCCTTGATATTGTTTTTATCGTCGGGATAGTCAGGATTTTTACTTTTCTCAATGCCAAAAGTACAAATCACTTTGTTACCAACCAGCTCGCCACCATTAGCGGGTGGGTTGTCTTTTCTGCCTAACGCTTTGACCAAGCCAGAGAATTTCCTAGAGGCTATCTCTCTAACCATTTCTTGCTTTTCAGCGTCGCTATTTTTGTACCAAAGGTTTAGATTGTCTCTAGCAATCCAGCCTTTGTATTTTTCACCACATACTTTGACCTCTAACGCAAGATAGTCGTTGCCATTGCTAGAAGTAGTCTTCTCGCATTTGCTTATCTCTGTTAAATAGTCCCCTTCTGGAATAGTAGATTCACCACTACCACCAGATTCAAAATCAAACTTGACGTCTGCAAAATCGCTCATTATTTTTCTCCTTTTGAAAATCCAAGTTTATTAATAATATATGTCAAGTTAGGTTCTTCAAAAGAATCTAGCTTGCCACTCCTATCCTTAGCGATGTAATTATCCCCAAGAACTGTTTGCAACCAACGATTGGTTACTTTTTTCCCTTCATCATTTTCTTCGGTGAAAGTCCTAAGACACAACACTTCATCAAAGAAGTAAGGAATTTGGGTAGGTAGTTTAGCGCCAACCATCATTGGTTGATAATGAAACATACCTGTTGCTTCGTCTCGAAGCTTGTCCTCTTTAGCAACAAAAATAACGTGCATTTTAAGATCTCTAAACCTACGCATCGTTCTAGTCATTACATTAATAACTTCTCCGTAGGCTTGTCGAGGATCTTTAGACCTTGCTTTTTCTTGCGCTAATAAAAGTTCAGACATCTCGGTAACACTATCTAAACAGACAGTATCGTAATCAAGATCTCCGCTTTCAAGCATTTCAGCAATCTGTTCTATTTCTGAAGCTTCTTTAACCTCAATAGCAGTAACATTGTTTGCATCTTTAATAGACAACAAACCAGCTTCCATACTTATGATTAAAGTTTTTCCAGGTGATGTAGCACATGCAGTCGTTTTACCAGCTCCAGATGCTCCATACATTAAAATCTTAGCGCCTTGATTTTCAACCAATTCGCTAGGACTTACAATTCTACTTAAAATATCAGACATTTAATCTTCTCCGTTTTATTTAAAAATACTATTTTAATTTATTTTAATATGAATTACAATGTGTGAACATTAATTTTTTAACGGAATGTAAAATGAGAGAAGTAGACCGAAATCAATGGAAGGTAAACTACCTATGGCGGTTAAAAAGTCTTACCGAAGAAGAGCTTAAATCATTTAAGAAAAAAAATCTAGAACCACAATATAAGGAGAGAGAAGTGCAAAGAATAACTTTGAAGAAGTACATAGAATTTATTGGTACAGAGCCAGCTGCGGAGCTGTTTGATTGTTCAGCAGCGTCAACTAAAGCGTGGAGGTATGGCCTTAGACAACCTTCTATTAAACAGGCAAAAAAAATTATTAAAGCTTCTGGCGGTAAGTTAGATTTTGAATCCATTTTTGGTCCTATTGAAGAAACTAGTGAAAGTTAAGAGTGTTCAATTTACAAGTAACAGCGCAAGACTCTGCGTTGGACTTAGCTCTGGCTTATGCAGAATATGGGATAAGTGTAGTACCTCTCCATAGGCATAATAAAGTTCCGCCCAAAGAATTAGGGGGGTGGCAAAAATTCCAAGAGCGACAGCCGACGACGGAAGAAATAGAGAAATGGTTTAAGGGGCGAGATGATCTAGTCGTCGCTTTAGTCTGTGGCAAGTTTATTGTTATAGATGCAGATACACCCGAAGCGGTAAATTGGTGTGAGGCCAACTTACCAGTAACACCTTTTAAAGTAGCAACAGGTAAGGGGGTTCATTATTATTACAACAATCCAGAAAATTTTACTACTTGGGTAGCCAAAAGAACTGAAGGCTATGATCCAGCCAAGCTTATTGATATTAGAGGTGTGGGTGGTTTGATTGTTGCTCCGCATAATATCCATGCAACAGGAGCTATATATACCCCTACAAGAATTGAAGATTGGGATTTAAATGATGTTGATGATTTACCAAACTTAACTCAAGAATTATGGGTGAAGATAACTGGGGTTGAGAAACTCAACGGCAAACCAATCTCTACACCTTTATCTATTCAAGGTGTTTCTGAGGGCGGCCGTAACGATCAAGCGGCAAGACTGGCGGGTTATTTAATAGCTAAAGGTTTAAATACAGATTTTACAGAGTTCTTTGTGCAGTCTTGGAACGAACAAAACTCTCCACCTTTATCAGCAAGTGAAATATCAACAACAGTTAATTCAGTTCAAAAAACTCATGACAGAAAAAACCAACAAGCACCTGCTTATATATCAACAACCAAAACAGTAAAAGAGCCAGCTAATCTTTATTCTCCGCCTGGTGTATTAAAAGACATTTATGAATACTCAGAAAAGATAGCGCACATATCTCAGCCAGCCATTAGTATGCAAGCAGCATTATCTTTAGGCTCGGTAGCTTTAGGAAGAATGTATAGAACCAATATGAATAACTTTTCATCTTTGTTTTTTATGTGTATTGCTAAGTCGGGACAAGGCAAGGAAAATGTCAAGACAGTTGTTGAAACTATTTTAGATCATGCAGAGCATAGCGATTTAATGGCGGGAGACGGCTATACATCAAGCGGAGCTATCTACAGCTTACTTAGATATAAACCAACTCATATAACTGTTATGGATGAGTTTGGTAAAAGATTGGAAAGCATATCTAAATCTTCTAACTCAAACAAAGAAGACGCATTACAAATTCTTATGGAGACTTGGGGAAGATGTCATGGTGTTTTAAGACCAGATAACTATTCAATGATGACTCTAACCAATAAACAACAAAAAGAAGTTTTAGATAGATCAACAATTAAACCCGCAATCACTTTGGTCGGTATGAGTGTGCCTAAAAACTTTTATGGCGCTTTATCAACAGGTCGTATTGTTGACGGATTTTTAAATAGATTTATTGTTGTTGAATCTCACGTGCCAAGAACTGTCGGCAAAATGGTAGCTTTCGTTGAGCCTCCTCAATCAACATACAACTGGGTTTCACATGTAAGACAGGTTGACAACGAAATGGAACAGATATCTAGAGACAATGCTGAGTTAGATTTTAAACAAAGAATTATAAAGTTTGATGATGATTCAAATGCTTTGTTGGACAGCTTGGCATACAAATTAGTAGATCAGCAAAATGCTTTGGAGAAAGAAGGGCTTGAGGTTTTATTGTCTAGAACAAGAGAAAAAGCAATGCGTTTAGCTTTGATTGGAGCGCTTGCAGATGATAGGAAAGCCAAAACAATTAAAGGCGATATAACTCAATGGGCGATAGATTATGTCTATTACTACGATCAGTTGCTAATAGAGAATTGTAAAGACAAGGTTGCGGGATCTGAAATGGAAGGCCGTATCAAACAGATACTTAGCTTTATTAGATCGCAAGGAGATTGGGGTATAAGTAAGCGTGATATTGATCGACGTGAAATATTCAGATCAATGAAGTCATACGAAGTTAAAGAAATTATAGAGAGATTAAAAAACTCAGGGGAGATACAAGAAAAAGATTTAAGGGCAAAAGGAACTGGGCGGCCAACAAAACGTATTGTTGCGATTGATCCAGAATTTTTTAATGAAGATTGATAGACGCGCTTTAAAAGAAAGTCTTAGCGATGTAGCTGTTGGCGTTGTAATAGCTTTGCCTTTATCTTTTTTTGTTCTTAACATGTGCAATTATTTTAATGCCAGTTTGTTAACCACCTCTGTTATTCAAACAACAGTATTTACGCTTGTTGCGATTGTTCGCAAGTATTGTGTTCGTATTGTATTTAAAAAGGGAGAGATCAATGGATAAACCAAAACCAAAAATGGAAAACATTAACGACCAAAAACGCGAAGAGCGTGTTGCTGGTTTTATAGAAGGACTTTGGAATGTTAGGTGTCATAAGCTACCAGTTAGTTATGGCCTAGATTATTGGTGTGAATCAAAAGAAGTTTCTTTTTGGCTGGAAGTAAAATGCAGAACTTTTGGTATTACAAAGTATGACACTTTATTACTTTCTGCCAGTAAGTTAAGGATGGGTTCAGCTTTATCTTTAGCAACCAACCAGCCGTTTGTAATTGTTTATGCAATGACAGATAGCGTTTACAGTCATACTTGGAAAAGAGATCACATATACGATGTTAGATTTGGTACAATAGCAGAGCCTGTTTATGAAGAAGATTCAGAACCTTATATTCATTTTAACAAGGATGAGTTGGAGTGTTTATCGCCTCACCCGTTGGGTTTTGACAGAGAAGAAATGGGTTTGGTTAATAATTACAAAAAGGATAAATAATGGAAAACACCGCCCGTTACAAAGGTTGGTTTTGGGATCATGTAAATAAAAGAATGTACCGCTGGCATGAGCTAGAGTTACTAATGAAAGAAAGAGATATCAAGGAGAAGAAGAATGCCGATCAACTCAAGAACCAAGGGAGCGACGTTTGAAAGAGACGTTGCTAAAATATTAAACGAGTTTTTTGAATCTGAAGGTATTGACTACGTTTGTAAGCGTAACCTAGACCAATATCAATCTAAAGATCTTTGCGATATAAATATTCCTCATCACGCCGTAGAGTGCAAGTTTTATAAGGAAGGAGACTGGTATCAACAAGGGTGGTGGGATCAAGTCTGCAAAGCGACAGAAGGCCGTATCCCTGTTTTAATTTTTAAATACAATCGTAAGCCTATTCGGGTTTGCGTTCCGTTATATGCAATTAATCCAGAGTGGGACGAAGATAACGATAAGGTAACAGTTATGCCAATCGAAGAATGGTTGGAAGTGCTAAGAAATAACTGGGATCTTTATTTAATTAAAGGTTAGACCGTGTTTGAGAATCTTCTAGCTATGTCTTCGTTTGCTCTGTTATATCCTAAAATGCTAGGGCTCATAATCCCGCCTGCAACAGGTTGTACTTGTGGCAATTGTGCGGATGTTGTTAAATTTGGAAGTCTAGGGAGTGTGCGATTTGTGGTTTGAAGTTCTGTGCCTAATTGTTGTGATATGGCTCCTAGATTAGAGTCTTCGGTTAGTTGACTTATTTCTTCAGCTGCGACTGATCCAACATCTCTAAGACCCCCAACTACATCTCCAGTTAGTTGCATTGGAGCGTATAATCTAACAGCATCTTTAAAAGCTTGATAAACAACATTCACACTTTCAGCGTCTGATTTAGCTAATTTTCTAACAACCGATGGTTGTCTCATAACCATACCAATAACTCCTAATTTTGCTACAGTCGGTAGCATTGCTAGATTAAAAGCGTTAACAGCAATTGCTCCAGCAATTAAAGTACCAGCTCCACCTTTTTCTGGTTCTGTCATTACTCTTAAATCTCTAACTAAGGCTCTTAAACTTTGAGTGGTTTCTTTGCCAAACATTTCATTAAGGACGTTATCGCCCTTAGAGTTTAAAGCTCTCTCTAAAGCATTCGGATCAAATACCTCATCTACTCTTGTACCAGGTCCAGAAGTTAACCTCATCAAATCACGCATGCCTTCTTGTTGAATTTTTTGAAATGTATCTGGATCGTTTTCTAATATTTTTTTCATTTTAGAAATATTTTCTGCTTGGCCATTTCTAAACAAAGTTCCAACCACCTCATCTGGACTTGCGCTAGACACTCTAGTTAAAAATCTGTCTGAGTTTGCTATCGCGAGTTCATTTTCAGCGTCAGTAAATCTTTTTAAAGCTTGGGTAAATTCTTTAGAGTTTAAATCTGCTGATATTCTAGCTAATTTTTCAGCCTTAAAGTTAGTATTAATTTTTAAAAAATCATCTATTGTGCTTTTAAAATTTGGTATGTCTTTAAATATAACGTCTGCGGTACTACCAAGTTTTCCAAAATGTTTAGCAAAGAATACAGGATTTATTTCATTGGTTGTTATATCTATAGAATCTCTAACTGCGTTTTTAATAATGTTTTCCCTTAATCCTTCTAGAACAAGTTTTTTTTCAGCTTCGCTAGGCAAAGCGTTTATAACTTTATTAATTAATTCTGGTCTATTATTTTTAACAACTTGATTAAAAATTGTATCTACGTCAAAAGCACCTCTAGCCGCATCATGTGTAATTTTAGCAATAACAGGATCGTTAAATGCTTGAACTGCTGCTTTATAATCTGCGTTGTAGCCTCTAATCATTTGAGCTGCTTTGGTTACATTTTTAATTGCAGCTTTTTGCTGTCTTCTTGGACCAACTTTTATCATATCTGCAACAAAACTATTTCCGCTTGCTAAATCGTCAAATATTTTATCTATTTCATCTAAGGTTTGTTTTAAATAGTATCCTTGTTTACCAGAGAAAGCTCCTTTAGCTCTGTCAATTGTTAGCAAAGCTCCTCGCACGCTATTTAAAGCTTCTATTGATAGGCCTCCCCCATCTTTTTTAGCTTCTTTAATAACATCCTTAATAACTTTTATGGGGGATGCAGATATTTCATCTGCCAATATTTTGTCTATGGTTGGATTTTTTTTAACCAAGTTATCTACATATCTTTCTAAACTATTTAATTTAATTCCTATTTGTCCATATACTGCATCCAATCCTTTTTTTTGTAAAAAAGTATCAATATTTCTTTCTCTTCTTTGGAATGGTTTAATTACACCCTGTTCGTAGGCTTCTTTTAATTGATCTCTTATCAATCTTCCAGTTGCTGCTGAATCTGGGCTGCCCGAAAAAGCACCCTCATCAATAGCTTTAACAGAATTATTAATAACTTCTCTCAGCTCTTTATTAGCAACATCTGAGTCTCTAGAAAGATTTTTTATATAATCATCTACTTGAGCGCTTGTTAATCTTCCTGCGGTTATTCCAGCTTCAAAGTTTTCTAAAGTTAAATCTTGAGCGTTTAATTTTTCTAAAAATTTTTGCAGTCTTTGGTTGCCATATTCAATTAATTTTTCATCTCTTTCCTTTCTACCAAATACAGTTTCGGCCGCTGCTTGAACTCGACCTGGAATAGATCTACCTAAAGCTCTTTGAGATACTGCTGCAGGAGTAAATGTTTCGATAATTTTATTTTTTTGAGCTTCTTGTACATCTTTAAATGTAGGAGTTCTGCCTAAATTTTTTGCCAAGGTTACTAACTCTGAAGGATCTGCACCTTGAGCAATAGCTCTAGATATATCTACATCTATAATTGGTGCTTTTCTACCTAGAAGACCATGCAAAGCCATACCACCCACCTCAAATAAACCTTGAGATATACCACCTATTGCCGCTTCATACGCTAAATCTTCTGCTACTTCGCCAGCAGATTGTCTTTGCAATCCAACAGCCAACTCTCCAGCCTCTTCAACACCTTTACCACCAGCTGTACCAAGAGCAGATGCAACAGTTCTAGATATTCTGTCATTCTTAAAAACATTTTTTAATAATCTTAAAGCTCTGCCATGTGGTGACAAGGCAGCAACAGCACCTGCGATAGGGCCAACAATTCCAGCCAAATCCGCAAAGTCTCCTTTAGCAAGACCTGACTCATCAATAATAATGTTTTTATCGCTACCACCTCTTATACCAAGTCTTTTTAAACCACTTGGCGTAAGCGCAAAGTTTCCAGATGAATCCCTAGTAAAGCCTTGGCTACCAACTCTATTGGTTAAAACAAGTTCTTTTTCTTCAACTGTTTCAGCTAAGTCTAGCTGAGCTCGTAAACCTGGTGCGTCTACACCTGTTTGATAATCAAAATTTTCTGCGTCAAAATCGCTAGATACAGTTTCGTTTGCTAGATATTTTCTAACGGCCTCTATAGCTTTTGCTTCTTGACCTTCTTCTCCCTCGACTTCAATAAATCTTCCATCAGGAGTCTTTATTTTGTATATCACGATATTTTATTTCCATCCATGTCTAAAGTAATAACTTTAGATCCTTTTTGACCAAATATAGAAGATGTGTCATAGCCTTGTATTCCAACAGGAACTGGCAATCCTTGCTCTTGGAAAAACTCAGCAAGAACTCTATATTTACTAAAAGCAGCATTTCTTCTTTGGGAAACATTAATTTGCTGAGATCTTAAATTTCCTAAAATTTCATCCTCTCTTGTCAATGGATTTTTTAAATCTCCAATAAGTTTTTGAGCTATTTGCCTATCTACGTTTGAAATTGTTCTTCCGCTTTCGCCTGTAATGGTTTTGATATTTCCGTTAGCAATTTGTTCTAATAAAACAATTGCTCTTTCTCTTGGATCAAGAGGGCTTTGAACGCCTGCAAAACCTAACGCTTTTTTATAAACGCTTTGTAATATTGGGGAAAAGCCCGTAATGTCTTTTGTTGTAATAATCCCTTCAACTTGGTCTAATAGTTGACCTGTTAATTCAGATTGCTCAACATCTGCTGCAGAAGCTGCCAAATCTATTTTATAATCAGTAATAACTTTTGAGCTTGGTTTGTCCTTCAATCCTGCTTTGGCGCTTGCTAAACTTATATCAGCTTCTCTTTCTGCTTCCAAGATTCTTTCAGCTTCTCTTTCGTCGGCCGCAGCTACAGCACCTGTTGCAATTCCAGTAAATCTGCCTTCTTCAACAAGACTTTTGCCAATATTTCTAAGGAATCTATCCATATTTTTATTGTCCATATAACGATCTTGAAAATCAGTTATTGAGTCTCTTACTGTTTCAGCATATTCTACGTCGTAATCAGCTTTCGCCATTGCTTCTGTAACAGCATCTGTATCAGCTCCAATAACAGCGTCTATCTCTTCATCTGAAATACCACCCATATATGGATCGGGCGCTACTTTATCTTTTTTCTCTTGTGTTTCTGTAGAGCTTTTTTCTTCTAACTTTTTTAATTCTTCGGCAACTTCTTCTTCAGTTGTTTGAGCCGCTGTTAAACCGCCAAAACCTAATGCTCCTAAAAAACCATATTTAGCGCCAGGTTTTATACCTACGTTAAAAGATGAAAGTTTTGTTGGGTCTAAGCTTTGAAACCCTTTCTTTCCAGGTACTGCTACTCCAGGTTTTTTAACTGAAGTAAAAGGATTTAAAAATCTATTTGAAGTAACTGCTTGAGTAATATATGGAGCAATTTTTTTGCCAGCATATGTTAAAGCACCTCTTCCCCCAGCTAAACCTGCAATTCCTAAACCTGCTTCTTTGACAGCCCTTAAACCCTCGTTTTTTGTTTGCACTTGAAAAGCCTCAACAGGATCTCTTTTAGCAGAAAGAGCAAGATTGATTGGGGTTTCCTTGACCACCTCTCCTCTTGGATTTCTTTGAATAGCTACATATCCTTCGCCTTTTGGCTCAATATTAAAATCTAATTCATACGGTTGAAACTCGTCATACGAATCAACAAAAGGGTTGGTGGCAACATCTCCTGTTGCAAACATTTTTCTTTGTAATACATTCATTTAGCTTCTTGGTCCGAATGGGTTGTAAGGTAGATTAGCGCCTAGGTTATTAGGATTAAAAGTTGGAGCTTGTCCTATACCATATGGCCCGTATGTTTGGGCTGGCAAAGTGTTAGGTAGATTAATTGGGTTTGGAGGACCCATCTGTCCTGCAAATTGTCCGCCAGCTAAAATTTGTTGTTGTCCAGCTGGAGTCGAGGCATTAATATTTGGAGATTGATATAAAGAAGACTGCGGGTTGTAAATATCTGGACTAAAATATGCTTGATTATTTCCGCTAGTTTGAGCAGGCTGATTTGATTGTGGTGGGTTGTACTGAGGTTGCTGATACTGCATCGGCGGTTTTAACGCTTGATATGCACTTAACGCCGCTCCTAGTCCTTGCGATAAAGGATCAACAGGCATGCCGTAAGTTTTACCCACTTGAGTTTTGCTTGCTTGATACTGAGGAGCAAAGCCTTGTACAAACTGAGCGGCCAACAATGGAGATTGTCTTTGTTCAAGTTGTTGAGCATACTGATTATTTAATCTTTGTTGTTCAATACCCCTTTCAGTCGCACCCAAGTTTTCTAACTGAGCAACGTCTAACCCTCTTAATCTTTGTTGAGTTTCGCCTAGCTGACCTAAAGAACTTCCATATCCTGCTAAGTTAGCTCCTATTCCAGCAATCCCAGTACCTACGCCAGAGATATCTCCAGCCAGCTGTCTTGCTGCTGCTGATCTGCCTTGACCTAAACCAAGTAGATCTTGAGCGTATTGTCTTTGAGCTTCAGATCCTTGCGCTCCAAACCCAGCCTCTAGCTGAGCCCCTCTTTGAGCTGCTGATCTTTGATTTTGTAATTCTTGTAATGCTCTTTCTTGAGCAGTATTAAATCCGCCAGATCTAATTTTGCTTAATACGTCGCCTAAACCTCTACCTAAAGATTCTTGTCTTTCTTGAGCTGTTAACCTAGCTCTTGAGCCAAACGCTGATTCGCCACCTCGAGAAATATCAGATGCCCTTTGTTGGATGTCCTGCATTTCTCCAGCTTTTAGAACGTCTTGAATTGTTTGGTCAACAACTTGTTGTTCAAATGGATTGTAGAACTGGCCTGCCATTCTTGGATCGTAACCTTGTAAAGATTGACCAAGAAGCTGTCTAGCTGATGGCCCGCCAAAACCTAAACTGCCAAAAAGACCGCCAAGCCCCGCTCCTAATTGTCCTTCAGCTTGTCCAAAGTAAGGTTGTTGCATGCCGTAAGCGGCTCTATAACCACCTAAAGACTCATCTAACAAACCTCTTTGCGTACCTAAATCAGATATACCTTGCTCTATTAAACCTCTCTGTCTATCTAAAAATGGTTGATAAGAACCAATACCAGATTGAGCAAGTTGTCTTGCTTGTTGCTCTTGCGCTGTTAAGCCAGCTGTTTCTTGTAAAATAGCAGGTTGATCTAAATAAGCTTTTTGAGCGGCTCTTGTTGCTTGATTAATTAAACCTGGCGTATCAGTAGAGCCAAAATATAGCTCTCTTAACGCAGGATCTGAAATAACTTCAGTTCTGTCTATTCCAGATAAAATAGGATCAACGGTCGTTGCCATTATATTGCCTCAAAAATATTCATTAACTCGCGCATATTTTTTACGCCTTCTTCACGTGAAGCGCTGCCACCTTTAATAAGCTCGATACCAGATTTGGTTTTGTTAACGTCAAATGCTCCAGCTCCGCGTGTAGCTTTGGCAGTCATTACAAATTCACCATCACTTAACATCGCTGGTATATCATCTGAAGTTCCAGTACCTGGTCCAGCAGATTCACCGCCGTCTCTCATATCTAGTTCACCAATCATCGTTGCTAAACCGCCTTGATTAAAATATTGTCTAGCCTCACCGCCGTTAGCAAACTCTAAAGCTACAGGTGCAGGAGCTAAACCGAAGTCTGCTCTACTACCGCCTGTTCCTAAGTTTTGAGCCATTTGGTATCTACCCAGTTGATCCATCGTTACTTTAGGAGTTTCTGACAAGCCACCCTCTTCTTTCTTGGCCGCCATATATGCTGCTAGTCCTGTTAATCCAGCTAGACCCATCGGACTTGTTAATCCGCCCATCAGTCCGCTAAAAGCGTTACCGCCCCCGCCTTGACCTGGAGAGCCGCCTAAAAATCCTCCACCTGCTCTTACAGGATCTGAAGTCTTTCCTTTAATCATATCTTCAATAAGACCTAACTGACTTTGACCTGGTTGGTCTGGTCGAATTACATTTTTAACTGTATCTAAAAATCCACCTCTGTTGCTTAAATCAGCTTGAGGCGTATTAATTATATTTCCAGATCGATCCATCACGCCCATATCAACTAACTGTTGATAATCGTAAGTGTTTCCAGCGGCATCTACATACATGCCGTCTGCACCCATTTGTAATCCTTCTGGAACTTGAGGTCCGCCAAACAGACTGCCAATACCTTTTCTTACGTTGCCGAAAAAATCTCCCACTTTACCAAATCTGCCTATACCGTCAGCGCCACCACCTGTAAAAAGACTACCGCCTTTTGAAGTAGCTGTACCTGGAGTTCCTCCAAATAGCTTGCTACCTCCGTAACTTAAAGCGCCACCTAACAAAGCTTCTTTGGTTGATAAACCCGAAGCTTTACCAGCAACTGTTGTTAAGGCTGCTTTAGCTAAAGGGCCAACGCCAGGAATAAAATTAACCGCTACAGGAGCAACTTTTTTAACTATCTTTTTAGCTTTTTTCCAAATTTTAGATAAAAATCCAAACTCTGGTAGACCCGTTAAAGGGTTTAAATCCATACTGCCATTTCCAACTAAGAATTGATTAGGATCAATCCCATACTTAGAAATAGATTTTTGAATTGCTTGTTTTAAAAGTGGGTTATCGCGTAAAGCTTGAGCTGGGACGATCATCTCATCTGGCGCCACGTGAGCCAAATAAGTATCTTCGTTTCTGCCTAAAGCTGCAATTCCTTCTAGTTGCTTTCTCTGTCCGTTGTTTAGCATACCTTGTTCCATATGTTATATTATCATTTTACAAGGTTATTGTAATATTTCCGTTTGTTTTTACCGAAATACTACCCAGTAAACCTTGGGCTTCGTATCCTTGAGGATTGGGTTCATTCATTAAATCAATAAACTCAGTCCCGTTAAATACTTGCAACACTTGGGTTGTTGTATTAAAGATTAGCGTGCCAAGATTAAAATTTAACTTATCACGTTGAGTAGTTGATAATTGCAAAGTATTATCAGGGTCTACTGCTCCTAAGTTTATCTCTAAAATTCTTATAAGTCTATTAAAAGTAGAAGAAGTAACGCCCTCTCCTTGCGCTTGCGGGAGCTGAGTTGGAAGTAGCTTGCTCATCTCCTTCCGTCAGTTCTGATATCTATTCTTGTTGCGCCGAGTCTCCAGCCAATTCCTAAATTACCGTTGTTTTCAGCGTCATCATTTGATTCAAACCTAAGAACCATTTGTCTTGCTCGGCCTCTAACGTAAGCTTGCTGAGTGCTGGCTTGTATAGCGCTGGTAGAGTTGGTTGTTAAAGAATCTCCAGGAAAGTTTCTTGTTTTAACAACAATATTGACTGAGCCATTCTCGTTGTCATTTTGAATAAATTTAAAGTCGGGTATGATTCTTCTAATAAAAGTAAACTGTTCGCCATCACCTATATCAAAGTCAGAGCTTTCAATAAACACATTTGTCATCGGCGAGCCATCATCGTCAAAGCCTAGTTCTTGTTGATACAGATAACCACTACTTACAGCTCTAGGATAGTTCTCTATACCAGCGTCTAGCCAAGCCGTTCTGCTAAGTTGACCATACACCCAAGTTTGTTCTGCATAATTATAAATAATATATCTGTCTATTTCGTTGCTTGAAGCAGAGCAGTAGAACCAACCCACTTCATTTTTATCAGCAATTGTAAAAGCGTTAACTTTAAAAGATTGCGTAAGGTTAATATCGTTGAATACGTAATTATGAACGCTGCAAGGCAAAGTTTGTACGCTACCGTTATAAGCGTAAAAGTTGTTGTAGCCCATCCAGTAAACAGCAGAAGTAGCTGTTGTTGCAGCTTTTGGCCCTACCAAGCCAGTACCCTCGTTAATTAAGTTAACTGAAAATGTAAACGGCGGTCCAACAAACTGCATGCTGTATAAAGCAGTATCAGTCCAAACCAATACCTCTTGTCTTGATTTAACAGCCCCAATAATTGAAGAGCCAGAAGATAATCTTAAAGACCCAGCAGTATTGGTAATTGTTGGTTCAAAGTCTAAATTGTTTTCTTGATCGCTAAAAGCAATTAACATAGGATCAACTGTTCCTGTTCTAGCTGAACCTGCATCATTAATTGGATCAGCGCCTAAAACAATTAAATGTCTGTCAATTTCTGAAGTAATAACTTGTAAACCAACTGTAGGCACTAAATTAGCGCCAGCTATTCCAGACATATCAACAGCTCTTGTTGTAACCCCATTGTTCTCAGTCCATTGATAAATGCCGCCACCCCTAACATTTATAATTAAGTTTTCGCCAAAGTTATCATGAGTCCAGAGTCTTAACTGGTTGGTAACAGATAAAGCAGTAACAGAACCAAAAGTTCCTTCGCCCCAACCATTTAACCCCCACCCAGTTCCAGGAACATAAACATCAAGACCTACATTTATTTGATAAGTTCCAACCGTAGAACCACCTCCGTTACCGCTGTCACTTGCGCTAGCTGTTACAGTAGCTCCGCTAGTATTCTTGGCTTCTATTGTATAAGAGTTAGCATTTACGATTGTCGCTATTTGGTATTCTTGATTAAGTACGGTAGCAGTAATATTGCCGCCAAGAGACGCTGCTCCAGAAAAAGTTACGAAATCATTGGCAACTGCTCCATGGGCTGTATCAGCAACAGTAATTGTCGCATCGCCATTAGAAGCAGAAAAGGTAACATCTCCAGCGCTAGTCGTAGATCTTATTGGGGTAATATCATTAAATGTAGATCCTTCTTCTATATAGTATTTAAATGTTGTTCCTAATCCTAAAAATTTTGTTCCGCCTAAAGAAACCCAAGAATGCAAAGCTCTACAAGTTCCTAAAAAAATATTTAAATTGTTTTTTGCCCAACCGCCAAATTTTTCTGGTAAGCCCTTTCTAAATCTTACAAGATTAATATCAAACCAACCGCCTTCGTTACTATAATCAGTTCCCTCTCTGTTTATCCCTGGTTTGAATAATGTTTTTTGTAAACCCATTTTATATGTGTTCCCAGCTTTTACCCTCAAACATCAAAGCCTCAGCTTCTCTTCTTCTTGTAAGACCAGCTAAAACTTTGCCTTTTGCCTTATTCCATCTTTTCATTTGCGCGGGAACTTCGTCGTATTTACCCTCATTTAAAACTCTAAGCATGCTAGATTTTTTTAAATTATTTGGTCCTAAGTTGTATGTCCAAGAAACCAAAGAATCAAATTGGGATTGATTCATTGGGGCAGTTACCAATGAGTTAACATAATGTTCATACTCATCATCAAGCTCACGCCATAACATAAAGTCTGCTTTTTCTTCGGTCCACTTATCACCTTCTTGTACATCTTTAGTATGGCCATATCCTATAGTCCAAACACCTGCAGCACATTGGTAAGCCTCAAGCTCACAGCCTTCAAATTTTTTTATAAGCTCAAAGCCTTTGTCTGAAGTGTGCATTAGTTTCCAAATACGATTGTTACAAAAGCGATGAATAAAGTTCCTATAAAACCAAAAGTCCCAAACATTGCTATTCTTAGGGTTTTGTTTAAATCGTTCATTTCTTGCTTTATCTCTGCTGTTTCTTTGAATATGGTTTTCCATCTTTCCTCACATTTCGCTTCGTGCGATTTTAAGTCTGATGCAACAGATTGAACTGTAGTTCTATTCGCCATCTTTTTTATCACCCGTATTGGATGCTCCAAAGTAAAACGATATAACTGCTGATGCCAACCCACCTAAATATCCTAACACTAAATTAATTAAAGCTTCAGAATTTTGCTCTGGCGGTTGTAAAGTTACTAAAAATATATAGCCCATAAATCCACCAACAACAGCAATACCCATAATTCTAGCTGTCCAATCTTTGTTAAAAGTTTTTCTAGCGTCTTGTTTTTCTACTGTTTCTAATTTAAATATATCTACATCTAGCTCTTTCATCTGAAGCTCAAAACCTTGTTCAGCTTTTTTAAGCTCTAACATTTGTTCTGGAGTAGCCTCTTGTATAGCTTTATTAATAGACTTTGGATCTGATTGACAGCCAAGTACACCAGCAATAACGGACGCTGCTTGGCCACCTAACGGCCCGCCTAATGCAGATCCTAAAGTTGGAGCAAGCGCTCCTACTACATTTTTAATTAAACCAAATTTCATAATTACCCCGCTAATGGATTTTTATCATTCATCTTTGCTTCTATCTTATCTACTTCTTTGTTTAAAGATTGAATGTCAGCTTTAATTGTAGCTATATCTGTTTTTATTTCAGTAACATCTGGAACAGAAATGCCGTCTATTTGTTTTTCTAAATACTGTACAGACTTTTCTATACCTGCAAATCTTTCCTCAATAACTTTTTGTTTTTGTTCGGTATCACCTATACCGCCTATTTGAGCTTCTAGGTTATCTAATCTGTTAACATACTGAGCGCCTTGATAGCCAAAGCCAGCAAGTGTTGTAACAATACCAACAAGAGCTATGAGTTGCGTTGTTTTATTTTCAAACCAATTCATTTAAACCTCCTAAAGAGTTGGCTGCATTTGTTTTAATTCAGTCAAAGTTTTTATACTCTGTCCTGCTAGCCCATAAAAAGCCGCAGTATTATCTGAAAGGTTGCTATTAGTATAAATGCTTTTTGGTTCATACCAAAATTCTTTTTCGGGTATGTTTACTGCTCTGTAACTATTAAAACCTGGCAAAAAGCCCATAACCTCTATAATAGCGTTTTCTGAGCCATATTCTCCAGTTTCTTCTTGTTGGGCCGCAACTTGCTCTTGAGCTGTTTGTAGGTTTTGAGCAATAATATTTTCAACGGTAGTTTCTGAATCAGAATCAACAGATGCAATAGACGTATCTATCTGATCTTGCGTTTTTTCTGTTGTTACGTTAGCAACTGCTACCTCTGCTGTTACCGTTTCTGTTTCTGCTGTTGAACCAAAAGAAGAATTTGATATAGACATACTGCTCATATCAAGAACTTGATTGGTTTGAGCTGTAGATGATGCAAACTGATCTGACATGCTAGGTGAACTACTGGTACTAAAACCAGCGGTAGATGAGTTACTTACGGCATTTCCAGCAGCTACGCTATTGCCTGTAGCATGTATAGAATTGCCAGCGTTAGTACCGCTAACACTCTGATTTGCGGTTCTTATTGTAGATGCAACCACCCTAAGAGCAACCTCTCTGCTAATTGAGCTTTCACCTTTTACATTTTCTCTTTCAGCAACTTGGAACTCTTCTTCAAATACATCTTCTTCTATAGTCTCTTCTCTTTCTATTCTTTCTTCTTCTATTTCAGCTTCAGCCAATCTTTCTTCTATAGCTTCAAAAACCTCCTCAACGGCTTCTTCTTCAAAAATTTCTTCTATAAACTCTTCCTCTGGGTCTTCTAATACTGCAATCTCTTCTTCTCTTCTGGTTTCTTCTTCAAACCATTCTTCTAATTCTTCGATAGTCTCTAGTTCAATAAAAGTTTCAGGCTCTCTAAAATCTTCTACTAAAAATGTTTCTTGAAAAATAAACTCTTCAATAATTAAATCTTCTACAGGGATAAATATTTCTTCACGCGGCATTTCAAAATCTGGTATTAAGGGAAACGGATCTACAAACTCATCTTGACGAAACATTTCTTCAAAGATTATTTCTTCTTCAAACATAAACTCTTGTTCATCAAAGTTCTGCTCATCAAACTCAAATACAAACTCTTCAAATATAGGCTCTTCTTCATAACCAAACTGCTCTTCTTCTTCATAACCGTAATCAAATTGATCTTCTTGAAAGTAACCTACATCTTCTTGTTGTCTGTATCCAGGGCAGAAAGGGCCATACTGAGGATCTAAATCACATTGCTGGTCATCGTATGCGTCCCAATAGTTAGGACATGACTCACTATAAAGAGAGCTTATATTACATTGTTGGGTTAATAAAGCATCTGCATAACCACTACAACTAGAATCATTTAAAGGATTGCTGCAATCAATACCGTTGCCACTACCTGCGCCATATAAAGATCCACCATTTTCTAGCGTGGTATTGATAGATGTTGCATTCCAATTTTTATTGACGCAAGAGGATGAGTTGGTTGTACCTGTGCTGCATTCATCATGATAGTAATAAGTGTATGAGTCTTCTTTTTTAGATCCTACCTCTCCTATCAATACATCATGATTAATAATATCTAGATGGCCATAACGAAGATCAAACGAGTTGTTGTTCCAAAGTATAATCTCAAAGCTGTTGTCTGTATTGCTTCTGTTGTACTCTCTAAGATCATACCAACCAAATATCATTTTGCTTGAGTCTCCCCAAGACTTCATACGAGAATTGTTATCCCTAATTAAGTCAGTCCAAAAAGCATATATAGTGTAGGTGTGCTGTCCGTTAATAGGGTCAGGAGTGTAATCGTTACAGTAGCTACCACTAGCGCCAAAATGGAGACATCCATTAGTAGCCATCCTCGCTTGGCTGAATGTAGAGCCATAAAAAGTAAAATTAAAAGAAAGATCAATTGCGGGAGAAATGCCATCATCTACTACCTCGTAAGCTAACTCGCCTTCAAAGCTGTTTGCGTTTGTTTGCAGGTGATATAAGTCTTGTCCTGATTCATAAGTGTATTGTCCATATACACTAAAGGATAGCAGACTAGCTACTGCGTAGCATAGAATTCGTTTCGGCATTGTTTGTTGGTTTTAGTTTTTCTTGTATATATAACTTTAACTGCGCCAACAACATCTTTATTTATTTTTTCTCTGTTGGGGTTGGAATCGTGTGTACATTTTTTTATAAATAACTTTTCTTGTTCTTTAACATCTGGTCTTTTAGATTTGTTTTCAGCCCAAGCCAAAGTTGCTTCTGCGCCTATTTTGCCCCTGTAAGGACAAGGAGTGCCAGCCATCTCCATAGCTTTAAACACCCTTTCATCTTGACAAAGAATACTAACGCTGGCCACTTTCATGCCAGTATCGTAAAGATACTTAGATAGTTTTAACCGTTCACAATTTTCATCAGTAACAGTAGCTCCTGTAGAGAAGCCGAATACCTGTCCTTGGAACGCACCAGAGCGGCCTACAGTACAAAGATCTTGCGAATAGGACATAATGCTTGGAGCTATCGCAGAAGCTGGGGGAGCCTTGCTCTTGACGTTTTGATTAATGGTTTGAGTAGAATTAGATTCGTTGATATTTCGGTTCGTATTATCAGATTTAGTATTATTTTCGTTGACGTTTCGGTTGTCAGTCGTGACGTTAGAATCTGAAGTCGATTGATTAATATTGGTGTTTTGATTCGTATTAGAGCTGGTCGAAGTCGAATTATTAGTATTGCTAACATTCTGATTAACGGTTGAATTAACGGTTGAGTTAGAAGTCGAAGTATTGACGTTGTTATTCGTATTGGTGTTATTAGAGGTCGAAGTGTTTACATTCGTATTTGAATTAGTCGAAACATTTGTATTGGAATTTGTATTAGTCGAATTATTCGTGTTAGTCGATACGTTGGTATTAGAATTTGTATTGGTGTTCGTATTAGTATTTTGATTGGTGTTGGTATTTGTGTTGGTATTGGTAGTCGTAGTCGTATTGACTGTATCCAAGCTATTGTTTTCGCAATATTGCGTACCGTTGACGCAGGCTGTACCAGACTGTTGAGAAGATTGAGCGCTAACATTTACAGACAAACCAATAACCAAAGTTATTAAAAAACCAATAGCCGACCAGACTATTAAGCTATCATGCTGTTTTTGCTCCTTGTCCATTGTTGCACCAAATCATATTATTTTTTAAATTTAGAAACTACTTGATCCCAAAGTTCAGGTTTGAATTTTTTTACAGACCATCCCATTATTACTGCAATTATTGCTAGTGGTATTAATATTTCCATACTGCGTTACCTCAGTTTTTTTAAAATTATATCTCAATAGATACATCAAAAGCTAATACATATCTATCTTTTTTTGGTATACCATTTTCAGGTTGATGATAAATTCTTGAATCAAATATATTCCAAACATTTAATTTTGGTTGTATTCTACAACCTTCTGTAAATATTGTACCCAAGCTTGTGTCTGTTAAATAGCACACACCTGATATGCCAAATTTATTTGTGTTGTATGAATGATTGTGTCTTATAGAGTTTATTTCTTTATTTTTTTCTGTTAAAAAAGCCCAAGAGTGAATATGTATAATTTTTGGTTGATATTTTAAATATTTAACTATTGCTTGATTTATTGATTTATTTATTTCTTTAAAACTTTTGTGTAGTTCTTTGTTTGATTGTTGTTTTGGGTGTAAACATTTGGGGTAATCAGAGCAGCAGGGGTTTTCTTGTGTATATTTTTTTAATTTTTTTAAAAAAACTTCGTTGTTTATATTTTTTAAAATACTACAACTAAAAGTTTCATGCATTATTATGTCTGTTGCTAAACCAAGAAGGAAGTCCAATCATAGGCCTGCCATCAAATTTATTTTTTTGAGCATCTTTACCACTTGCGTCATTATAGTGTAAAAAAACTTGGCCGCAGTTTTCTCCCTCAAATGCATCTCTCCAATGTTCTAGCTCACACCCTCTATACATAAGCATATCTCCAGGCTCTAGTTTTATTTCTTTACCTTTAGAATTACTGGGTACATAATAGCCATCTTCGTCCCCTCCGCCTTTTTTAGAATCAGGCTCTAAAAATATTGACCATTCATCCCCACCTAAATGCATAGTAGTAGATATTTCACATGAGTATCTATCTTTGTGTCTGTCAAGAATATCTCCTTTTTTGTATATTCTTGCATATGAATAAGTTTCCGATAACTCAACACCTGACTTTTTTTCCATAATAGGTTTTACATGTTGCAGCAAAGTTTCCATAACTATATCGCCATAATGAGAGTAAGTGTTAGGAATTTGTGAATCACTCCATACTCCAAAATATTCAGTAAATTCTGATATATATCTAGTATCAAATAGATGTCTTGTTACAGCTTTTTTATTTAAAAAGTACTGATAGCAAAAATCTGCTAACTCAGTTGATATGGCGTTTTTAATTACTTGGTATTTATTTTTCTTAAAGCTCATTTAAATGGATATCCTAAATTCCAACACACTAAGGAGTGTCGTATTCCTTTTGTTACAGGTTTAACTCTATGCCAAACGAAAGATGGAAAAACCACTACGCTTCCTTTAGCTCTTATTTCTTCACATATTCTTGGTTGACAGCCTTCATCTGTATTTCTAAAATCAAACTCTAAATCTCCACCTTCATAGGTATTAGGGTCACTTAAAGATACAGTCATACTAAGTTTTCTGTATTTTCCATGACGGTCTAGATCATCAGGTATATTGTAAGGCTCTTCGTATGAGTCACAATGCCAGTCGTAAAATTGACCCTTTTTATACTCAGTAAATTGACAAGCTTCAGAGTAATCCCATTCAAAATTCCACCCTGAATTAGCATTTGCTCTATGTATAAAAGGTTGTATTTCTCTGTATATCCAAGGATCAGACATCCATACGATATCTGATTTTCTTTTCTTTTGTATATTTTTTAATTGATCAGCAGTTAATTCTTGAGGCTGTTCATTTGAATGCCCCGTAATAGCCATTTGGTTTTCTTGCTTTAGCCCGTATTGAATTATTTCATCACATATTCTTTCAGGAATAACTGACTGAAAGTACCAATAATAATATTTTAAATTCATCTTCTCTCTCTTGAAAAGATAGTATAAGTTAGATGTGTTTTAAAAGATAGTTTGTTGTTATCCGTTCCAGTTACCAGCTTTAATTTCTGTAAAAACTGTTCTTAAATCCCAACAATTTGATGTGTCTGTAGCAATTTGTGCTTCTTTAACAATAACGACACCAGAGCCACCTGCTCCACCTGTTCCGCTTGGAGATGTGCCAATATGTGACGCACCGCCACCACCACCGCCTAAGTTAGCAGTTCCAGCTACAGCAGCAGCCGAAGTACCGCCACCTGCTCCGCCACCACCATTACCACCAGCTCCACCCTGTCCATTGGCAAAACCACCTGCACCACCGCCACCAGCATAGAAAACAGGAGAACCTGTAATTGTATTTGCTAAACCTACCCCACCTGCCGCTGCTCCGCCTGGATTTACATTAGGTGATGGTGTTCCTGCTGGATACCAAGTAGCACTAGTTCCAACAGCACCTGCTCCTCCTCCAGCACCCGATGATGCATTACCATCATAACCTGGAAAAGGGCTATTCGATGAGCCTCCTGCATTTCCCTGACCTGAAGCAGCACTTCCTCCTGAAGATGGAAATACAGATGGCCCATAACCAGGGACAGCAGCACCTGCTCCACCACCTGACCCTCCTGGGCCACCATCTTGTCCATAGTTGCCAGGCGAACCTGCTGTATTACCAAAACCACCACCTTCTGAAGTAATGGGAGATGGTGTGCCTAAAACTGAGTTTGATCCTTTAGTACCAACGCCAGGTACAGTTGGACCTCCAGGAGAAGAACCTCCTGCACCCCCTGCACCAACTGTTACAGGATATGGAGAGCCACCTGAAACTGGATTGCCTGAAGCTGTCAGTAAACCGCCTGCGCCTCCGCCTGCACCATAATAATAAGAACCACCACCTCCGCCACCTGCAACAACTAAATGTTCAACAGAGGTTGTTAAAGGTTGAGTGGTAAGTGTTCCGCTTGAATTAAAAGTGGTTATTTTTTCAGCCTGAAGTTTAGGGTTTAATACTTTTCCAATTAATTTTGGCATGTTATCCTCCCCACGTTCCTTCCGTTACATATTCGTAAACTGCGTTCATGTTCCAAACACCTGATGCAGATCCTGGTGCTCCTGGTTCTTTAATAATAACGACACCTGATCCACCAGCTCCACCGTTACCTAAACCTGGAAAATTACCGACTGGGTATGATCCACCGCCACCGCCACCGCCAGTATTGACTGTACCTGGAAATACACCAGTAGGGTTAGTAGGTGAACCTATGCCTGCTCCTTTGTTAGCTCCTTTTCCACCGCCACCTGCTCCACCAGCTCCGCCGACTCCTGGTCCAGGAGTTGTAAAGCCAGGAGGTCTGACTGCACCACCACTACTACCGCCACCCCCTCCTCTTGTTACAGGAGAGCCAGTAATTGAAGAAGCAACTCCTGCTCCTCCTGCGTTTCCTACTGCACTTGGTACAGGCTCAGTAGATGAAGCTCCTACTGCTCCTGCTCCACCGCCTCCGCCTCCGAGTCTAATTTGTGGTCCTGGGGGTAAAAATGGTGGACCTGTATCGGCTCCTGCACCACCAGCAAATCCTTGTCCTGGTGCGCCAGTTCCTCCGCCTGATCCTCCTGGATCTGGTGTGTTATAACTGCTACCTCCACCTGAACCGCCATTTCTTCCGCTTGTACCTGCTGGTAATTGTAGAGACCATCCTCCGCCACCACCGCCAGTACAACTTATACTGTTAAATGTTGTGTTTGATCCTGGTGCTCCTCCACTTAAAGGATCGCCTGGATTTACTCCTGCCGCTCCTCCTGCTCCAATTACAACAGGGTATGAACTTCCGCCTGTAACTGGGGTTAAAGACTCTGCTGAAGCTCCACCACCTGATGCTTCGCCTGGAACTGATGATCTGTAACCACCTGCTCCTCCGCCTGCGTCAAATCCTGAGCCACCGCCTCCGCCTCCGCCAGCGACCATAACATATTGAACTTCAGATGTGGTTGGGTTAGCAGTAAAAGTACCGCTAGAGTTAAAAGTTGTTACTTCAGGATCAGTAGTGGCTGTAGGTGGGTTATCTACTCCAATTATTCCGCCATTTAAATCTGCCATAGTTAAGCCTCATTCCAAGCTAAACTAGAAGCATCCCAAATGTAATTTTCTCCAGAATCAGATACACCTATCCATCTTATATTATTTTCTTCCCAGAATGCTTCAATTGATTCAGAGCCTACTTTATCTTTGCTTGGATAAGTGACTGGTGCTTGCCAATCATCATTAGAGTCTAATACCCAAGAATTAAAAGGTTTTGGCTTAATAAATTTGTTTTTACTAGCATCAAAAGTATCGCCTATACCTGCATATTGTTTTCTAAAATTGTTGTTATATGAAGTTTGTTTCCAAGCTGTACCACCTGTTGAGTGTGGAACTAAATTAGATACAAAGGTTTCAGCTTGAGAAGATTGATCACCACCATTGGCATTCACATCATCGTTGGATATTACTACTACTCGTAATACTTCGTTGCTTGAGTTAAGTTCTGCAAAATGAGCCATATTTGTACTCCTTATGCGTCATCTAGTTCTTCGTAGTTAATGGTGTAAGTTAAGTCTGAGTTAGCACTTGCACCACCTTCTAAGATGTCTCCTTCTTCAAGATAGATACCTGAATTTTTATCTATCAATACTAAAGTAGCATCTGCTGGAACAGCAATAGTAGAAGCAAATAAAACTACTGAGCCACCACTTTTAATAATGCCCATTGTTACGGTTGCTGAGTTAGTCCCATCAATATTCGCAACAATAATACTATTAATTTTTATTAGCTTGTCACTTGCACAAGTTAATAAATCAGTTGTTACTGTAGTTGTTAAAGCTCCGTTTATGCTGTTTGCAAATATCGAAGTTACATTTACTAAATTTGGATTTGCCATAATATTGTCCTAATTTTATCCGAAAACCAAAGCCATTGCTATAGCTTTACCTGTTGTTGCCACACCTGAACCACCTATACTAAGTGAAGATGCGACATTTAAATCTGTTAAAGCGTCTATCATAGCGCCACCTGAACCAGCCCCATCAGAATAAATTACAGATGTCATTCCAGTTGGAATAGTTACTGTAGCCCCTGAACCTTGTTTAATAATAATGCTTTGAGATCCGCTGGTAGCATTTTCTATAATCCATACTTTTGAAACTGTATTTGGTCCAATCGTAATAGTACAAGTTGAATCTAAAGTTCCAGTATATTTTAAAAACATAGCTCGACCAGCGTCTGCTGAACCGTCTGCTATTGTTGTTGCATGAGTGTCTGCGTTAGTTGTTATGGCCTCTGTTCCATAACCAAAAGCATCACCAATAAGTTCTAAATTAGTGTTAGTAGAATCACCCCAAGTTCCGCTTTCGTCACCTGTTGCAATTTCTTTAAGTCTTAAATCGTTTGTATAAGCTGCCATAATAAGTCCCTATAGTTTATATATAATAAATGAAAAATGCTACCATTAATACACTAAGCAGCAACATCTTCCCAATTAGGTGTTTGCGAGTCATCAATAAGCGTCCATATGTTAATACTGCTGGTTTCTCCAGTAGCTGATAACCCAGTTAAAGTAACTGTAGCTTGTGCTGCAACTGTAGGTGTTCCAATTTGACCAGTCGCAAATAAATTATTGGTAACAAATATATTGTTTACTGATTTAGTTGTTGCAGTTCCCAAGCCAGACGTTATGGCAAAGCCTGTTAACGTAACATCAGCAGCTCCACTAGCAACAACGGACACGTCTCCTACACTAGATGTAAGACCTGGTAAAGATGCTACTGCTGATCCTTGGGCCGCAACAGTTCCAAGAGCAGATGTTCCAACTTGGCTGGCTGGTGTTATGTTTGCTGTACCAGTTACAGATGAAAGGGTTCCTAAAGCAGATGTGGCCGCAAATCCAGATAAAGTAACATCTGCTTTTGCTACGGGAACAACTGTTCCAAGTGCTGAAGTCATTGCAAAACCAGAAACTGTTACAGTTCTAGTTTGAGATACTGGCATTCCAAATGGACCAGATCCCCAAGTAGATCTACCCCAGCCATTACCTATAGTGTCAACGGTAGGAGTTCCTACAGATGAAACCAAGGTTGGAAGGGTTAAATTTGCTTCAGCATCAAAAGTTACAGAGCCTACTGAACCTGTAGCAGACTGGCCTGTAATATTAAAACTAAAAATAATTTTTATATTAGGAGAGCCAACAGATCCTGTAGATCCCCCTAAAGTAACAGGAACATTATTTTCGCTAACAGTTGTTG